>ENA-ORDP01000320-ORDP01000320.1-marine-sediment-metagenome-genome-assembly--contig:-NODE-320-length-32699-cov-7.445074_pt1 | contig 32699 bp, 33 predicted proteins | sample MGYA00248627_ERZ508539 | MGnify/ENA primary metagenome ERZ508539 (study PRJEB26208, sample SAMN05571518) | marine sediment metagenome | biome: deep sea; feature: Hydrothermal vent; material... | reverse complement strand
TTGGGTAGTTTTGCTTTTTATTTCAAGAGTTTAAGGTTTTTTGGTCAGGCACTAAATAGCAGGGAGTGTCTATGCATGGCGAATTAATAGTCCTGATTCACTGTATTTTCCCGCTAAAGAGCGTTTATGGGAAAGATTGTTTCATCAGCCAATAATGTAGCTCTTAAGATAATGGTGATTACTGAGTTTTTCTTTTCGTTGTATCAAAAGTGAAAACCTCAATTTTTTGTAATTTCTCGTATAAGCTCGATATTCCCTAAATGCTGATCGATCGTTGTTACCGTATGGTCTGATAGCGGTAGATGTTTTCGTTCGTTAGTCCATGCCGAATTAAATTTATCGACTGTCTCCAAGCTCGTATCTAGAACAAGCTTTTCCGGTAACCCCGACTTTGCGGCAAAGCGGGCGAGCATGTCGGTAGATAAATCAGACATTTTTCTTGATCGGACGAATTTCAGCGCCATATTTTCATCATCAAGATAGGCTATCGTTGAAACAAAATCATAGCCTGGCGAAAGAGCCGCTTGCCGCTGGTTAGGGTATATCAATGACCAGTTTTTGAGGTGCATGTCAGCATTGCCGATAAGTGCGTTAAATACTAAACGGCGAATAAACTCTGCAACACCGTCTGCGCCGATTTCTGCCCATATCACCTCAGCAAGGTTGCGATAGCTCGCGCGCTCGTATTTCTTTTCTGGGTAAACCCCAAATATTTGCGCGAAATCTTCAATATGGATCGTCCCGCCGCTTTCTGTACGGTCAAAACGTCTGACTGCAAGCGCGGAACCTTTGACCTGTCCAATGCCGTCCGGCAGTCCGGCTATAGCCTCCAACTCCACAAGTCGTACTTCCGGGACGTCAATGCCTATTTCGCGCGCCAGAGTCATCATGGCGTACTCGTTTTCCGGTACTGCATCGAATTTCATAGAAGGCAGTTTAATGATCCAGGATCCGCCAACGCCCTGGGCAGGAATCGTGAGGCCACCTGTCGCCTCCATCACGGCAGAGAATTTGAGCTGAACGCCTGCAAGCGAAAAACGGAACACGGTCCCCGGACCATCATGACCATGATGCTCACCATCGCTGCCACCTTCACTAGCGGGTGGCCAAGCGCCATTATCTGACGGTTCGATAGTGATGCCTCCGGGTAAATCAAGCCCCAGTACCCACAGGAGATGGAATTCACGTTTTGCATTGATACCCGCGCGCGTGGCCAAGTAATCGCGCAAGGAGCCTTCTGGTAGCAGGTTTGAGAAAAATGGCGGTACGCGTGTTTGGGTGGGGCGGATATCCGTTATTAATGCCCCCATTTGGTCTTTGAAAGAGAGGCTCAAAGTCGGACGGTCTGCATCTTCAATATAGTCTTGCGAAAAAGAAAATAGTATTCGCTCTCCTGGTAATGCCGTCAGCGTGCCAATCTTTTGATCGTGCAAGATGACATTTAGGACGCTAATGTCAGGCATCGTCGTCCCCATCATCCAGTTGATAAAGGGGTTCCTGGGCTTGGTAGCTTTCGGTTGTTTTGGCGGTTTGCTTGGTCAGACTACGCACTGCTGGGATTAGCTGACGTGGAACCAACATCACTTCGAGTTCGAGTTCGAGTGCGCGCGCAAGTGCAAGGAGGTTGGACGTGCGCAGGTCTACCGCGCCGCTTTCAATCTTGGAAAGACGGCTCTGCGGTACACCGATTTCTCGGCTAAAGGCACGTTGGCTTAAGCCTTTTTCCTCACGCGCGGCCTTTAATGCATCGGTGAGCGGATGAAATGCGTATCCCATAGCAATATATCCAATAACATATCATTAACGTAGGGTGATATCATATTAGATATCAGCCTAAGCTGTCAAATTATATATGCAATTAGATATCACTCGGTGCAAGTCATATCAAAAAATAGGCCTATTTCGTTAATTTGGTTTGTGGACCTCCAATGGAAAATTCAAGTCACAATTGAGTTAGAAAATGCCCCCGGCAGGCACTGCCGTGTGCGGTATTTAGTTGTGTCTAACTACTTGGAGATGTACAGGCCATTTTCGGGAACGCTATAGAATCGACCTCTAAATCTACGAGCTTAGATAGGAGACGAAAGATGGGAAGGGGCGGCCAGTGCACAAAACTATCAAGAGAGGAACTCTATGCCCAAGTTTGGGCAGAACCTATGACTAAGCTGGCCCAGCGGTACGGCCTGTCTGACCGGGGATTAGGAAAGATTTGCGCCCGTATGGGCGTGCCAACGCCCAGTCGAGGTCATTGGGCCCGGGTTGCCAGTGGGCGCACTCCCCATCAAGCCATTCTGCCGGCAATTCGAACGGGGCAGTTGGCTGTCGTTTTTATTGATAGGCGAGATCCTCATCTTGATATAACAGAGCGCTCCCAAGAGATAGCCGAAGCCATCAAAGCAGAGTCGCATCCTGACAATCATATCTGTGTTCCAGATGAGCTGATTGACCCACATCCCTTGGTCGAGAAAACCGCGAAAAGTCTTCGTGCAGCTCGGACCAATGATCGCAGTCTTGTCAGCCCCAGGGCAAAGCAGTGCTTGGATATTCGGGTGGGCAAAGAGAGTGTCGAGCGTGCTCTACGCATTATGGATGCGCTTGTTAAGGCTCTGGATGCGCGAGGGTTGGAACTGGTCCGCACAGAGCAGCATGGAACCGCTATCCAAGTGGTTGTTAACAATGAATCGCTGAACTTTTATCTGGAAGAAAAAGTTCGGCGTGAGCCGTACCAGCCTACATCGGCTGAACAGAAAATGATTCAAAAAGATCGCTTTTATAGCTTTAGGCTTCCTGACTATTCCTATGTTTCGACCGGATACCTATCCCTGAAACTCGACGCTATTAATTCCAGTGGGCTTCGGAGTACTTGGACGGACGGCAAAAAGCAGCGCGTGGAGATGTGCCTGAATAGGTTTATTGCGGCCGCGCACCAAGCAGCCGCATACAGGAAGGCAGCGCGGATTAAACGTGGACGAGATGAACGAGAGCGGGCTGAGCAGCAGCGAAGGGATGCGATATTAAGGCAGCAAATTGAACGTGAACAGAGCCGTCTCGATGTCCTGACCGAACAAGTTAAGGCCTGGCACGCGGCGGAGGATTTACGTGCCTATATTCAGGCCGTTCGGGGGGCGGGGTATTATTCTAGACACAGCATCACCGACGGTCGCGATATTGATCAATGGAGCGCTTGGGCCCTGGAGCAGGCCAATCGTCTCGATCCGACAGTCACCAGCCCCCCGTCTGTACTGGACCACAAGGACCGATTTTTAAGGCACCGAAGAATGTTCTAGTAGTATGGGTGGGTGGCCCTGATCTATGGCCCATATATAGGTGATAATCCTACGTCAGACGGGCCCAGCCTGATTTTGAGCCAGAGATAGGCCATATATAGCCCAACTTGCCCTATATTTGGGGATCGGGCTTCATATAAAGAGCAAATGCTGCGCATCCGCAGTTTAGGTTATCTTCACATAGGAGTGTCCACGAATTTGCGGGATAAGCTTACCTAGCCTCGGGGACGCTAGTTACTATGGGACCTACATACTCATTATTCGTGCTCGTTCACGAATTGCTCAATGTTAATCGCAGATGCCATAGTGCATGCGTAGCAGTTTTAACTTAGGGGGATCCATGTTTTCCCATTACGATGGACTGAGGGATGCGTGCTTGAAATTCAATAGACCCATGTAACCCCTTGATTGTTAACGCTCCGTAATGTATCCTTCGTACCCGTTAAGTGGTTGTATTTCAACAACTTTCAACCATCTTGACATGGTGGGGGGTCGTTGGTTCGAATCCAATCGCGCCTACCAACATAATGTATTACGGCCCTTGGTATGGGCCGTACCGGTTTATCCGCGGCCACTCGTAGCGGTCGCCCAGAGCAAGGAGTTTGTTGTGCCTACAATCACGCTGCCTGATGGTAGCCAGCGTCAGTTTCCCCAACCCGTTACTGTTCACGAAGTCGCCGCCGACATCGGTGCCGGTTTGGCCAAGGCTGCCCTGGCGGGTCGTGTCGACGGCCGTTTGGTGGACACCTCGTTTCGTATTGAATCCGATAGCACACTGGCCATCATCACCGACCGCGACGCCGAAGGCCTTGAGATTATCCGTCATTCCACTGCGCACCTGCTCGCCCAAGCGGTCAAGCAATTGTATCCCGAGGCCCAGGTGACCATCGGTCCGGTGATCGATAATGGGTTTTACTACGACTTTGCCTTTGAACGCCCGTTTACGCCGGAAGACCTGGCCAAGATTGAAAAGAAAATGGAGGACCTGGTAAAGCAGGATATCAACGTGTCCCGCGAGCTGATGGTCAGAGAAGAGGCGATCAGATTTTTCAAGGACATGGGCGAAGCCTATAAGGCAGAGATCATTTCTGATATTCCCGAAAGAGAAGATATCTCTTTATACCGTCAGGGCGAGTTCATCGATTTGTGCCGTGGTCCCCATGTGCCCAGCACCGGCAAGCTCAAGGCATTCAAGTTGATGAAGGTGGCGGGGGCCTATTGGCGGGGTGACTCCAACAACGCCATGTTGCAGCGCATCTATGGTACCGCATGGGCCAACAAGAAGGCCCTCAAGGTCCATTTGCATCGGATCGAAGAGGCGGAAAAGCGGGATCACCGCAAACTGGCCAAGCGCATGGACCTGTTTCACACTCAGGAAGAGGCGCCGGGTATGGTGTTTTGGCATCCAGCCGGCTGGACGATCTATCAAACCATTATTGGCTATATTCGAGATCTGCTCGCCAATCATGGCTACCAGGAGATCCACACCCCGGCAGTGGTGGACCTGAGCCTATGGAAAAAATCGGGGCATTGGGAAAAGTTTCGTGATGACATGTTTACAACCGCATCGGAAAATCGGGATTACGCCATCAAACCCATGAACTGCCCCTGCCATGTTCAAATCTACAATCAGGGCCTCAAGAGTTACCGGGATCTGCCGTTACGGTTGGCAGAGTTTGGTTCCTGCCTGCGCAATGAGCCCTCCGGGACCCTGCATGGGCTGATGCGCCTGCGCAGCTTTGTCCAGGACGATGCCCATATTTTTTGTATCGAGGAACAGATCCAGGATGAGGTGTCAGACTTTATAGATTTGTTGTTTGAGGTCTATGCAGATTTTGGTTTCACCGATGTGATCATAAAATTGTCCACCCGGCCGGAACAACGGGTGGGGTCCGATGAGGTTTGGGACAAGGCCGAACAAGCCCTGGAGCAGGCCCTCAATGCCAAAGATTTGGACTGGCAGCTTCAACCTGGCGAGGGGGCGTTTTATGGCCCCAAAATTGAGTTCTCTTTGAAGGACTGTCTGGATCGGGTGTGGCAATGCGGCACCATCCAGGTGGATTTCTCCATGCCGGGACGTTTGGAGGCGGAATATGTCGCCGAGGATGGAAAGCGCCAGACTCCGGTCATGTTGCACCGGGCCATTTTGGGCTCAATTGAGCGTTTTGTCGGCATACTCATCGAACACCATGCCGGTGCCTTTCCCACCTGGCTGGCGCCGATTCAGGGGGTATTGCTCAATATCACCGACCGGCAGGCCGATTATTTGCTCAAATTGGAAAAAACACTGAAAAAACAGGGTCTCAGAGTGGAATCCGACTTGAGAAACGAGAAGATCGGCTTTAAAATCCGCGAGCATACTTTAAGGCGGGTTCCCTACTTGCTGGTTGCAGGTGATCGGGAACTCAACGACCATACCTTGGCCGTGCGCACGCGCTCTGGAGAGGATCTCGGTAGCATGACGGTGGATGCCGTCGCCGAACTCCTTGACCGGGATATCGCGAGCCGCGGCGTTTGTATTTTAGAGGATTGAAAACATCGCAGTTGAGAAAAAGACACGCCTGAACGAGCAGATTACGATTCCTGAGGTCAGGTTGATTGGGGCCGATGGCGAACAAGTCGGGGTCGTGTCGTCCCAGGAAGCCCTGCAAAAGGCCGTTGAGTCAGGCCTGGATCTGGTTGAGATTTCGCCCAATGCCGAACCGCCTGTTTGCCGGATTATGGACTTTGGTAAATTTCGTTATGAGGCCAGCAAGAAAAAGCAGCAGGCGAAAAAGAAACAAAAGCAGACCCATTTAAAGGAGATCAAGTTTCGGCCGGGCACAGATATAGGTGACTACCAGATCAAGGTGCGCAAGTTGATCCAGTTCCTTGCAGATGAAGACAAGGTTAAAGTCACGCTCCGGTTCCGCGGCCGCGAGATGGCCCATCAGGAGTTGGGTCGTAAACTATTGAGCAGGGTGGAAGAAGACCTGAAAGAACACGGGGTAGTGGAACAATACCCCAAGCTGGAAGGCCGATTGATGGTAATGGTTCTGGCGCCTAAAAAGGCCTAACAGACCAACAGATTTGGAGTTTATGCAGTCATGCCGAAGATGAAGACCAATCGTGGCGCAGCCAAGCGGTTTAAAAAGACCGCCAAGGGCCGTTTTAAATGCAAACATTCTCATTTGCGCCACATCCTGACCAAGAAGTCGCCCAAGCGTAAGAGTCATTTGCGTGCTGGCGCCATGATCAAAAAATGCGATGTCCCGCAGATTGCGCGGATGTTGCCCTACGCTTGATAGAGGTTAAGTAGCATGCCAAGAGTAAAACGCGGTGTGACGGCCCGAGCCCGTCACAAAAAAGTCATTGCCCGAGCCAAGGGTTATCGGGGCGCGCGTAAAAATGTCTTTCGGGTGGCCAAGCAGGCCGTTGACCGGGCAGCATCCTATGCCTATCGCGACAGACGCCAACGCAAGCGCCAGTTTCGCGCATTGTGGATTGTGCGCATCAATGCGGCGGCCAGAGAATGTGGCATCAGTTACGGTCGATTTATGCATGGGTTGACCAAGGTCGACGTGGTGCTGGATCGCAAAGTCCTGGCAGACATTGCAGTCTACGACAAGCCCGCCTTTTCGGCTTTGGCGGAAAAAGCCAAGGCTGCACTCGCCTGATCAGCACCCAAACGCCCGGTGCGCGACCAGCTTGAGAAGGGAAAGGCGCGTAAGCCTTTCCCTTTTTTTGTGCGTGTGTAAGTAATAAGCCTTTAAGGCACTTTTATTAATTGATAATCCCTTCTTCCTCCGGGAGAAGGTGAGGATGAGAGGATATTAAAATCAATACGCTGTCCTTGTTTTGTTCCCTCACCCTAATCCTTCGACAACTGCTCCTGCGTTGTTCTACCTCCTGCATCCATGCAGTCGTCTCCCGGAGGACGAGGGGATTAATGGGAGGTGTCCATAACTGCCGCAGATCAACAATGTACCAAGATATAAACACAGCCAGTGGGTTCGCATTATGGCACTAGAACTCGATTCGGTGCTGGAGCAGGTCATGGGTGAGCTTGCTGATGCAAAAGACCTGACGTCATTGGAGGCATTGCGCGTCAAACTGCTAGGCAAGAAGGGCGTGCTCACCGCTCAACTACAGCAGCTCGGAAAGCTCCCACCCGAACAGCGGCCTGCGGCAGGCCAGCAGATCAACCAAGCCAAGAAGAAATTTCAGGACGCCCTTGAGGGCCGCCGCAGCCAACTGGAATCATCCGCGCTGGAGCAAAAGCTTGCCGCCCAAGGGTTGGACGTGACGTTGCCTGGACGCAATGGACAGACAGGGGGTTTGCATCCCATTACCCGCACCCTACGCCGCCTCGAATCTTTGTTTACCCATATGGGTTTTAAGGTGGCCGATGGACCCGAGATTGAGGATGATTTTCACAATTTTGAAGCCCTCAATATTCCACCAGACCATCCGGCGCGTGCCATGCATGATACATTTTATCTGCCAGACGGCCACCTATTACGCACCCATACCTCGCCGGTGCAAGTGCGTTTCATGCAGACCCACGAACCCCCGTTTCAAATTATTGCCCCAGGACGGGTCTATCGTTGCGATTCCGATGTCACCCATACTCCCATGTTTCACCAGATTGAGGGCTTGGTGGTGGGGGAAGACGTGAGCTTCGCCCAACTCAAGGGTGTCATCATTGATTTTCTGGAAAAGTTTTTTGAATCCGAATTAAAGGTTCGGTTTCGGCCATCGTTCTTTCCGTTTACCGAACCCTCGGCGGAAGTCGATATCAGTTGTGTCATGTGTAGCGGCAAGGGTTGTCGGATTTGCAGCCGCACCGGTTGGTTGGAAGTGCTGGGTTGCGGCATGGTGCATCCGAATGTGTTCAGACATTGCGGTATTGACGGCGATAAGTACAGTGCCTTTGCCTTTGGCTTAGGCGTAGAACGTCTGACCATGTTGCGTTACGGTGTTGATGACCTGAGATTGTTTTTCGAAAATGATTTACAGTTTTTGAAACAGTTTAAATAGATGCTTAGCCGCGAAGACGCAAAGGAAAATACAGCTTATTATTTGCAATCTTTGTAAGTATTTAACCGTCGATTTCTTTATGAACCAGGTATATAGAATGAAAGATCTAACCTTAAGCTCTTCTTTGCGCCTTTGCGCCTTTGCGGCAAAAAACCAGTTACCATGAAAATAAGCGAACAATGGTTACGCCAATGGGTGTCGCCCAAGATGACCACCCAGGAACTTGCCGACTGTCTGACTATGGCAGGGTTGGAGGTAGGGGGTATTGAGCCTGCCGCGCCGTCCCTGGATAAGGTTGTGGTGGGCCGGATCGGTGCTATTGAGCCCCATCCCGATGCAGATAGATTACGGGTCTGTGAGGTTGACGTGGGTCAGGCAGCACCACTGCAAATTGTTTGTGGCGCCAGCAATGCTCGCCTGCACATGCTGGCGCCGGTGGCCATGGTAGGGGCAATGCTACCCAACGGCGCCAGGATTGGCAAAACCAAATTACGTGGTGTGACGTCGGTAGGAATGTTATGTGCTGCCACGGAGTTGGGTTTGGAAGAACATTCTTCGGGTCTGATGGATTTAGGTGCTCACGCAAAGCCCGGTATGTCGATAAGGACGTGCCTGAAGCTCGATGATAATATCATTGACGTCGATCTTACCCCCAACCGGGGCGACTGTCTGAGTATCGCCGGTGTGGCGCGAGAACTGTCTGCACTGACCCAGGTGCGGGTCAAACCGCCAAAGATGCCGGTTGTGATCGCGAGTATTCGCTTGAAACAAAAAATAGTGGTCAAGGCCAAACAGGCCTGTCCGCGTTATGTGGGACGGGTCATCCAAGGCGTTGATTCACAGGCTGTCACACCGTTGTGGATGCAAGAACGACTGCGGCGTGGTGGACAACGCTGTATTCATCCGGTGGTCGATGTGCTCAATTATGTCATGCTGGAGATTGGCCAACCCATGCACGCCTTCGATCTTGCCAAAATCAAAGGCGGCATCGTGGTGCGCCACGCGAAAGCCGCTGAGCATTTAACGCTGCTCGACGGATCAGAGACTAAACTGAATACCGGTGCACTGTTGATCGCCGATGATAACGGACCCCTGGCACTTGCCGGCATTATGGGAGGGTCCGATTCAGCGGTGAACGAACATTCCAAGGATATTTTTCTGGAAAGTGCACATTTCGCACCTCAGGCGATTGCCGGCCGGGCGCGGGAAATGGGGTTGCAGACTGAATCCTCTTATCGGTTCGAACGTGGGGTAGATGCTGCCCTGCAAGCCCTGGCCATAGAACGGGCGACCCAATTGCTTTTGGAGATCGTTGGTGGAAATGCAGGGCCTGTTTCCGATATTAGGGACAGACCTTCGTTACCTAAACGCAGCGTGATTAAATTGAACCACAATCATGTGCAACGTGTTTTGGGCATAGAGTTATCCGCAAAGACCATCAAGCAATTGCTGACTCGATTGGGCATGGGTGTTGTTAAATCCGCAAACGGTTGGCGGGTTACCTCGCCCAGTCATCGATTCGACATCAGCAGACCCTGCGATCTTATCGAAGAGATTGCGCGCGTGCATGGGTACAGTGAGATACCCAGTGCACTACCGCGTACAGCCATGGAGATCCAGCCGCAATCCGAGACTAAAATGGAATCTTCCAGGATTATTAATCTATTGGTCGATCGGGATTATCAGGAGGTGATCACCTACAGTTTTGTTGACCGCGAGTTGGAATCTTTGATAGAGCCCCAGGCCGAGCAATTGGCCTTGGCCAATCCTATCAGCCACGATATGGCGGTGATGCGGTCCACCCTGTGGACGGGATTGTTGCAGGCGCTCAGTTATAATCTCAACCGTCAGCACCGCAGGGTGCGTTTGTTTGAGGCGGGGCGGGTGTTTAGCCGCCACAACGGCAAATACCTTGAGGGTCAGATGATCGCAGGACTCATCAGTGGCTCGCGTCGTGTCGAACAATGGTCGGTTGAAGACATTAAGGCCGATTTCTACGATATCAAGGGTGATGTGGAGGCCCTGATAGGCCTGTCTGGCGCTGGATCTCAGTATTCCTTCTCCGCAGCCCCTCATCCAGCCTTGCACCCAGGGCAATCGGTGTCCATTTTGGACCCGCTCGGGGCTAATATCGGGAAATTGGGCTGTTTACACCCCAATTTGGCAGAAAAATTGGACCTTCCCCTTGGGGTTTGCCTGTTTGAACTCGATTTTGAGGCCCTTCAATGGCGGCATATACCCTCAGCTAGGCCCCTGTCACGATTCCCGGTGATTCGACGGGACTTATCGGTTACAGTGGAACAGGGTTTAGCCGTCCAGCCCCTTCTGGATGCCGCTACTCAAGCTGCCGGGGCAGTCTTGACAAAGCTCGAGTTATTTGACCTTTATCAGGGCAAAGGTATTGATTCCAAGAGAAAAAGTCTCACTTTTGGCTTGACCTTGCAGGACAGTTCGCGCACTCTTAGAGATGAAGATGTCGACGCGGTGATGGACACCGTGCTGGCGGCGCTACAAACAAAGTTTGGCGCACAACTAAGAGAATAAAAGGGTGGGTTCATGGCGGTTACCAAGGCGGACTTAGCGGACGCGCTATACCATGAGCTGGGGTTGAATAAGCGGGAAGCCAAAGAATTTGTCGAGCTATTCTTTGAGAGACTTAGGGATGCCCTGGAAAGGGGTGAGGACGTTAAGCTCTCGGGTTTCGGTAATTTTGGCTTGCGTGAGAAAAATTCCAGACCGGGTCGCAACCCAAAGACGGGTGAGGCAATACCTATTTCTGCACGCCGGGTAGTGACATTCAGGGCAAGCCAGAAACTGAAGCAACGTGTGGAAGAAAATTCTAAATTACTTGGGGATAAACTGAATATGCTACGGGTACAGGTGAATGCTGGATCCGGGTGACAATTCAGAACTGCCCCCGATCCCTGCCAAGCGCTATTTCACTATTGGTGAAGTGAGCGAGTTATGCGCGGTGAAGCCTCATGTACTGCGTTATTGGGAGCAGGAGTTCCCACAGCTTAAGCCGGTGAAGCGTCGAGGTAACCGACGCTACTATCAACGGCATGAAGTACAGTTAATTCGGCAAATCCGAAGTCTGCTCTATGTCGATGGATTCACCATCAGTGGTGCGCGCAACCGTCTCAATGGCGACTCGGCGGGTAACGGTGAAGCAAACCAACAAGGCGAGCATTCTGTTGTGGTTAAAGACCTGATTCAAGAGTTGGACGAGGTTTTGCAGATCCTCAAAAATTGAATCCATTCATTTGGCGCTTTTCCTACCGAGAATCTCGAAGATCATTCTTATAAATAAAATTTATTCGGGGCGTAGCGCAGCCTGGTAGCGCACCGGCATGGGGTGCCGGTGGTCGGAGGTTCGAATCCTCTCGCCCCGACCAATTAATCCATAGCTTAAGTGAGTTGAGAACGGTTTCAAACCACGAAAATTCACGTACAGTCTAATCAATCGAAAGCTCCTGTGTATTCTTCCGCAATGCACGCTGGGCGTTTGCCGTCCTGCCCTTAGTTTTGCCCTGCTGGCAAGATGCCAGTCAATGGTTGCCAACAGCCCTAAAGCCTTTGCCATCCAGTATATTTTTTTGATGAAATAGTACGGGCCATGAGAATATGGTCATCATCAGGAAGAGTGAAGAAAAATTAATTGTCTGACATGGAAACGCTATCCATAATGATGCGGTTAATATCATGGGGATGTTATTTTTAGGGAGGGCGACGTGACTCAAAAAATAAGGGACAGAAAAAAACTAGCCTCCTCAGAGGCAAGGTGGCGGTCGATACTGGAAGCTACACCCGATCATATTATGGTGCTTGATAGGGAGGGCATTATACATTACTGCAATCATGCAGTCTCTGGTTTAAACAAGGAAGATGTCATTAAGACCAGCGCATATCAATACGTTGACGATACGGCACGTAAGATCATGGAGAGTTGTTTTAAAGATGTTTTTGCTATCGGAGAAAACGGAGAGTATAGCGTTAACTATAAAGATAGTGCAGGGCGTGACCATTTTTACCAATCAACCGTTTCTCCCATGATTGAAAATGGAAAAGTCACATCGGTTATTGTAAGCACACGTGATATTACAGCAATAAAGCAAATAGATTCGGAGCTGATCTTGTTGCAGAATCAGCTTAACCATGCATTACAAGATCAGCTTGAGCGCGTATTAACCCTGTCTACTTCTGTTATTTATACACGCAAGGCGCATGATAATTATGCGCTCACTTTTATGGATGAGGGTATACAAGCCCAATTAGGTTACTCCCCTACAGATTTTACAGGTGATCCATATTTTTGGATAAATCATGTTCATCCTGATGATAAGGAACATGTGTTGAGAGAACTTTCTAAATTTGATGACCATGAAGAGCATATCCAAGAGTATCGATTTCGTCATAAAAATGGAAATTATCTGTGGATGCATGATGAATTCCGAGCATCACATGATGCGAATAATAAACCATTGGAGTTGATCGGTGCGTGGGTAGATATAACGAGGAATAAAACATATGAGCAACACCTCAAGCAAGCCAAACTAAATTCTGAAGCTGCCAATAAGGCAAAATCAACTTTTTTGGCAGTCATTGGGCACGAACTTCGCACACCGCTTAATGTGGTGTTGGGCATGTCAAATATTCTCATTAAAGGAGAGTTAACAAATCAGCAACAAGAAGATGTGGCAACTATATTGACGGCAGCCAGTGAATTACAACGAATAATTGAAGATATAGTGGACTACGTAAAGCTGGAAAGTGGTGGGATTAGGCTAAAGCATGATGTGTTTGCAGTTAATGACACCCTGTCCAGAATAGCGGGGAGATTCAGGCCGTTAGCTGAGGGAAAGAACCTGAAATTCGGTGTGACCGTTACCAACAAGGTACCACAATTATGTATGGGTGATGAAGGGAGAATCATTCAGATCCTGAATAACATAATTGGGAATGCTATAAAATTCACAAACCAGGGCGGTATTGATGTTAAGGTGAATGCAGAGCCTGTCACAAAAACCACAATACAATTGGTAGTTACCGTTCAAGATACCGGCATCGGTATTGAGCGTGACCACTGTAGCTTGATTTTTAACAAATTTACACAAGTAGACGATTCCAGGTCACGGAGTCATGGGGGGATTGGACTCGGTTTGTCAATTGCCAAAGAATTGGCTGAGATGATGGATGGGGGAATCAAATTAAGGAGTCTACTTGGGAAGGGCTCAACATTTACTATTCATTTGGGCTTGAAGCTCGCCGAAAAAAATAGTGCTTACAAAAAAGATGGAAATAAATTATCGCCGAGTAACTACGCTGGCCTGAAGATTCTTCTCGTGGAAGATGACCAACAACAGCAAATCTTGCTGCAAGAGATTATTGAAAAATTAGGATGCAAGGTCGTTGTTGCATGGGGAGGGAAAGAAGCGCTTTCTTTGTTTGGCAGTGATTATGATATTATATTTACTGATATATCCATGCCTGATATGGACGGTTACGAACTTTCAAAGAAATTGAGGCAGCGCATGATAGCTTATGATAGGCCAATCCCCATTGTTGGCATTACCGCAATCTTTCAGGAAGACGATGAGGTGATCCGGGAATCTGGGCTGGATGTTTGTATCAGCAAGCCGATAGCTTCTAAAGCTATCGAAGAAATTTTAGCCACATATGTATATGTTGACAGTGTGCCAGTCGAGCGAGCAAATGATCTGGATTCTTAAGTTCAATTTAACTTGATCTGTTTGCATCCTGCATATCTGCTAAATCATCTGTTCAGAATTAATAATACCTACAGTGACCTAAAAGATTCAGATTAGTTGAATGCTTATGCAGTCCACAAGAATATCTAAATTTCAAGGCGAACCTCGGCAAGTCACTGTGCTATTTTGCACCATGGTGGGGCCGCCCTTGCTATCAGAGTCTCTTGATGCAAAAAATCAGCATGAAGTGATGCGAATCTGCCGACAACACTGTGTAGATGTTATTAGGCATTATGGTGGTTTTGTGTTCGATTGTTCTGGTGATGGTGTAGTCGCTTACTACTGGTATCAGGACGCTTCTGAAAACTCGGTACAGAGTGCCACGCGCTCCGCTTTGAATATGATAGCCAGAATTTCGCAAGCTGGATTGCAGCTTAACCAGTTTGGGGCTGTTGACCTGGCGGTACAAGTCGGCATTGATACTGGATTGGTTATGGTTGACGCTATGGGGGAAGTAGCTGACCCAGGGCAGAGCGCACCCATAAAGGAAATGCTGTGTATTGCTACAAAGTTATCAGTCAGCGCAAAGCCTAATAGCGTTGCTGTAAGTGAGCAAGCCTACAGGTTTGCAAAAGACTTGTTTGATTTTGAAAAACTTGGGCGCTGTAAACTTAAGGATATGCCTGATAAGGTCCTTGTGTATAAAGTACTTACTAAGGATAGCAAACCATTGACGGTTGATTTTACTCCGATGGTGGGCCGCGATACGGAGATGGTCTATTTGTTGGGCCACTGGTTTAAGGCCATAACCGACACAGGGCAGGTTGTTATGTTAATGGGTGAGGCAGGTGTTGGCAAAACTCGATTAGTAAATGACCTGCAAAAGCAGCTTGCATTAGAGACAAAAAATCTGGTCAAATTTCACTGCACACGGAGGTCACAAAACAGTGTTTTTTACCCCATTATTGAATATTTGCGGCAGCGTTTCCTGTTTACAGTAACGGATGGCGATCAAGATAAATGGAGGAAGCTTGAGGCTTTCTTCGCATCAAGAGAAAGCGACCCCTGTGTTATCCCTGTTCTGGCATCTTTATTGTCTCTATCAACAGGCGATCAACAAATACCGTATGAGATTGAACCTGGAGAACAAAGAGACAAGATTCAAACCGTCCTGGTGAATCTACTTTATGAACGGTCAAAGGAAGGGCCAGTCCTGCTTGTTGTTGAGGATTTACATTGGATCGATCCATCCACCTTGGCATTGTTGGATATTCTGATTCAAGGCGGGATAGGGGCCTCCATTATGCTGCTCATGACCACGCGTCCGGGTGTCCACTTGCCGTGGGATAAGAATCCGAGCGTGACTTACATGGACATTAGTCGTTTAGATGCATCAGACGCTAAGGGTATGATAGAGGCGATTCCGGGTGCGGCAGGTTTGTCTGCCAGCATTATTAGTGGACTTGTCGATAAGACCGATGGCATCCCATTATTCATTGAAGAATCGACAAAGATGGTGCTTGAAAGTGATAGGGTGAAGGAAAAAAGTGAAGGGAATGTTAGCTCGAATGACACCCCTCCTGTGGAAATTTCAGGTACATTGCAAGATATGTTGATGACCCGTCTGGATTATCTTGGCCAAGCAAAGAATATTGCCCAAGCCGGGGCCGTGGTGGGGGAAAAATTTAGCTATGAATGTATTTGTGGTATCACCCATGAAAAACCACATGTAGTGAAGGAAGCCCTTGATCGGCTGGAAGCTGCCGGATTGGTCAAACATCATCAAGATAGTCCAGGTTCAAAGTACAGTTTTAAGCACGCTCTAATTCGGGACGCGGCTTATCATACCCTGCTAAAACGGAGCCGAAAGGAATTTCATTTTCGAATAGCAGAGGTGATGGAAACACATTGTCAGGATATTTGTGACAATCAACCGGAAATTATTGCTGAGCACTACACACAAGCCGATATGAAGCCAAAGGCCATGATATTTTGGCTTCGGGCGGGACACCATGCAATGGAGCGGTCGGCATATGTGGAGGCTATTCGTCATTCAATGCGGGGCCTGGGTTTGCTGGAAAATGGCTCTAATGATGGTGAATTAGAAAAATCAGAACTCGGATTGCAATTGATTCTGGGGAATGCTCATGCCGTGACCAAGGGTTATGCAGCTATGGCGGTGGAGAAGGCGTTTTCACGGGCCAAGGACCTGTGTGAGAGTATCCATAAAACTGATGATCAAATATTTGTCGCCCTATTTGGGCTATGGCGTTTCTTCGGCGCTCGAGGTGATATACCCATGGCCATGGAATTGGCACAGCAATTTATGCTTCAGGCCAAAAGCAATGCAGACCCCGTGCGATTACACGAGGCAAACTATATGCTCGGCAATACATACTTTATGGGAGGAGAGTTATTACGAACCCAATTCCACCTTGAACAGGTCGTTGCGGTTCAAGATTCAAAGCAGAGTTTACATGCAGCAATATATAGTTATGACCTGGTGGTTGCCAGTATGGGTTATCTTGCATTGACCTTGTGGGCGTTAGGGCAACCGGACCAATCGCTGCGCCAGGCACAAGCTGCAGTTGTGTTGGCACGATCGTTGGGACATCCCCATAGTTTGGTCATCGCGTTAAATTTTTTAGCTCGGGTTAGACAGCATCGCCAGGAGAGAACGGATACGGCTAAAGAGGTATCTGAGAGTATAGAGATTTCGACTCATCGACGTTTTGCCTATTGGAAGGCAATTGGCGTCATGCTAGAGGGCTGGGCAAGAAGCGATCAAGACCCGGATAGCGTCAATACCATCCGCAAAGCCATTGATGCCCATCAAGCAGCGGGGGCAGAACTTTCTCACACCTATTTTCTCTCTATGTTGGCAGAGGCCTGTTTGCAAAATCGGGCCTGGGAGGAGGGGCTGGGTTGCCTGGTTCGGGCCATAAATATGGTGCGTAATAGAGGTGAAGCCGTCTATGAAGGTGAACTCTACCGTCTGCGTGGGGAATTGCTGTTGGGGCAAGATCCCTTTGCTCTTGGCGAGGCGCGGGACTGCTTTCAAAGGGCTCTTGACATCGCCAGGGCGCAGAAGGCAAAAGGCTGGGAACTTCGTGCGACAACCAGTATGAGCCGCCTATTGCTGGGCTGCGGCGACGCCGAAACGGCAGGACAAATGTTGTCCGATTTGTATTATAGTTTTTCGGAAGGTTTGGATACAGTGGATTTGATGCAGGCCAAAGAATTGTTGGCGCGAGCCAAACAAATGTTATCCCCGGATGGGGGTATATCGCATTAAGGATACCTCTATTAATACCCTCTCCCGGAGGAAGAGAGGGTTAGGTTTCAGATCTACCCACAAATTTCCCTGAAGAGCCAAAATTAAAAGTGATGTTTAGGATGGTCGCGCAAATACAAAGCAATGTAAGCCAAGGCAAGCAGCACAACAAATAATACCCCGTTAGCCGGTATTTGCAGGTTAAAATCCACGGTACTGTGAATGAGTATGGCAATGATACCCATCGTCGCAGCAAAGGCCATGCCTCTCATCAACGGGTCCCTCCGTGTTCGCATCGCACGTAGCGCGGTAAACAGCGCCAGTATTACGGGCAAACTCACCAGGACAAAGCCCATGCCACCGCCTTCGACCAGAAACTGTAGATAGTCATTATGGGCGTGGTAATAGAAGCCCGATATATCTTCACTTTTATAGCGCGGGAAACTTGAATAAAAGCTTCCCAGTCCTGTCCCTGTTGCCGGATATTTTTTCAACATTGCCGAGGCGTCACGGAATATCTCATCGCGGTTTTCGCTTTGGAGGTTGGTTTTTTCAATGCGTTCAGCTACCTTGTCGATCCCAAACCAGGCCCCCAGTAAAAACAGGTCAATAATCACCAGGCTTGCCAGCAGTATGACCATGTTGCGTGTCTTGTGCTTGAATAACACCAGGGCCAGGCAGCCGCTGATAAACAGACTGGCGAAAAATGCTGTATTTCCCATGCGCGAGCGGGTGAGAATCAAGCCGATGACCAGAATGGCGAGATAAAGCCGCAGCCGTATCTTGGGGCTTAACATCAGTTTTAGAAAATCACGAGCCCGTTGTCGCAGGCTACGTTTTGTCGTACCGATAGTCAGATTGGCGATGAGCAGGCCGATGCCCAGGGCCAAGGACATATTAAGGTATCCCGCCAAATGGTTGCGGTTTACGAAGGTCCCGGTTGCCTTGCCGAGGTAGGCAAACTTCTGATGAAAGAAGCCCCACTCAACCCCAGACAAGGTCATATAACTACCAAAAATTGCTTGGAACAGCGCGCTGTACAGTACTACATAGACAAGTAGCCGTAATCGCTGCCGGGTTGTCACCAGCAACAGGGTGAGCGTGAATACCAGCACAAACGCCAAGCTACGTGTCCAGGCAAGGGAAGTCGCCCACCGGTCAAGGGAAAGACTGCCTGTAAGGGTTACGCCGCTCTGGCTCAACTGATCAGCAAAAGCCAACTGACCGAGTGAGGTGTACAGTTCTCCGGCACCGGGCGAAATCAGATTCAGTACGGGTAAGGGCAGGGGGAGCAGTTGAAGGGCAATGAGGATGAGCCAGCCAGCAAACAGCATTAACAGTGCACGTGCCTTGAAAAACACGTCTGTGAACTGTGTCATGTTGTGGATAAAGAACCATAACCACATGGCGCTCAAGGCAAATACCCATATCTCCATCAGTGTCTGTGCCCATGGCCGTATACTGGCCATGGGCAAGGGCAGCCATACCAGCAATGCAAGATAGGCGTAAAATAGGGGTTGATCAGGTTTCGCTGGTGATGTGTTGTTTTTCACGTCTACGCTAACACGAGCGTGTGATTCTTATGCGCGCAATCAGGTATGAGTCAAAACCATCTTCATAAGCTCTGCTAAAGACTTGGCTTTCATTTTTTTCATCATATTGGCGCGATGCACTTCAACAGTACGATTGCTGATGGATTGCATGACTGAAATCTCTTTACTGGTTTTCCCTTCCAACACCAGTTTATACACATCGTATTCCTTGGGTGTGAGTGAATCGATACATGACTGGAGCTCACAATTTTTTTTAAATTTTTCCTTATTTTTATTGTTATGTCGAACTGCTTTTCTGACACAATCGATTAATACCTGTTCATTGATTGGTTTTTCTATGAATTCCAGACAACCGGATTTTAATGCGCGGACACTCATTTGTACATCAGCAAAGCCGGTCAAGAATATGATAGGAGGCATGTAGTCATAATTGGCATTGAGATTATCTTGCAATTCAAGCCCACTCATGCCTGGAAGTCGCACATCAATTATCAGGCAGCTTGCCGTGTACGGCTCATAGTTGGCAATGAAATCTTCTGCAGTCGAATAGCACTCAACTAGGTATCCAACAGATTCCAATAGGCGGCGTAACAGCATCTTCTGACTTTCGTGATCCTCAATAACATGCACAATATTGCCCATATCTGAGGCCGACCTGGACAATCTGCGCCTTTCCTTTCTAGAGGTGCGCCTGTCATTACGGCGCTCTCGAGTTGAAGCAGAGATAAAAGTCTGTGTTGTGGTCATGACCACACATCCCCCCGTATATACGTAATCAAGTCAATTTGATCTTTTGAACTTACGTTACTGGATAATCCTTTTCTTTGACTCTTGTTAAGTAGCATAACGTAAGTATTAACCGCAATGCTGATAGCTATTATTGCTTATATACAAAAAATACTGAAGCAGTATATTAAGCGTCCGGAACACACTAAACATGAGAGTTTAGATCCATAAGGCTAAACAATTCTAGAGCAGATTTTAGATAGGACGTCGAATAATACTTATAAGACTACGTATTACTACGTACACCTAAGGAAGTTCTGATTATTTGAACGTGAACCGCCTGGAGCCGCTATCGAAGTCCTGCATACCGTGACATTAGCACCTTCATGTGTGTTAAGGCGCGTCTACGGTGATAATGACCCCTTGTATGCTACATCGTAGGTGCGGCATCTTGTCGCGAGGGGTGCGCACAATTTAAGTGAATAAATTACGATGATTAGAGTTGTCTCAACTACCATTGCCGTTTTGATTATTGGTGGAATCTTCTATGGCGGATCGCAGGACTACGCCGTCGGCCTGTTTCAGCCCCCCAACGACAAATGGGCCCACGCTGCGGTGTTTGGTTTATTAACCTACCTGTTGTGGCTCGGCAAGGGCCGTGGCCGGGTGCTGTGGGTGGCTGTGTTCGTGCTCGCGGTCTCGGCCTTGGATGAATACCACCAGGGATTTTTGGATGGTCGCTATGCCTCTCTAGGGGACATTCTTGCCAGCCTCACCGGCATTATGGGTATCACCCTGGCGCTGCTTGTGGCGAATGCACGGGAACGCGTTAAATGAAGACTGAAACTCTGATGGACTCACTTAGGGAACCTCTGATTAATACGCTCAACCGCCAAGGCGCCAACGACTCCATGGACGGAGGAGGTAGAGCAACGCATGGAGCGGTTGCCGAGGTCGCCAAGTTAATAGCATGTTGATTTTTATAAAGAAACTTCTTGGCATCTTGGTGGTTCAAGTTCAATTGATCAGAGTTTCCTTAGTTGAAAGACTGAATGGATATGCAATGATGCGTTACCCACCACCCGACACAGGCCACCGTGCTGCGGACCATGAGGCACGCATGACAATGCAATTTCCTGCGCCCACCCACAGCGGATTCTCGTTGAATGTCATGCTGATTATTCTAATCACCATAGCGGTGTTTGTGACTTTGTACCTCTATCTACCTGCGCCCACCAAACCCAAGCAAGCGGAGCTTAGCACCCCATTAGCTACACCAGAACCTCCTCTGGAACCGACAGAACCTTGAATATTTCCACCCGCACCGGTGCAACGGCCTAAGACAATCAAGCCAGAGGCCGTGCCGCCCGGCGAATCACCACCCGAAGGGGCCGTGCCCCCCGGTGGCCCGTAACCCGAAGGCGCACTGCTTGTTACCCGTCACGCATTACGGTTTACCCATCACCGTGCCAAAGGCACAATCACCAGCAGCCCGTTACGTAATCGTACGTATATTTTTTCCAGCAAGATTCTCCTATCATGACGACAGATCGACGCAATGAGTATCGAGAAATAAATGTGTTTTCGATGTGCTGCGCATAAAACAGAATGGAAGAAAAATTTGTGGGGTTTTTGTCTGAGTGAAAACCTTTGCGCAGAGTATCTACAAAGTTAGCGAAGGAAAACGCACTTCTAACAGGGATGTTCTTTCTCCTAAGCGATCACCCGAAAAGAAGCGCAAGCTATCCACTGTTTCTCCACAGGGGTGGGTGCTGGTTTTTGTGCGAAACCGCATTGGTCTTGCATGGCAGTGGCGTACCTGAACGGCCATAGTTCCGGCACCGTGCCAAGGGCGCAAGGTTCCGGGCTCGCATCTCGGCACCTAATGGGCGCATATTACGCTTTTAGTTTTTGACTTAGTCCAGGACTTAGTCATATGTTTCCGTATGACAACGATCAACATCCACGAGACCAAGACCCACCTGTCCCGGTAGCTCGCACGGGTGGCCAGTGGCGAAGAAATCATCATCGCCAAGGCGGGGCATCCCATCACCCATCACGGCGCCAAAGGCGCAAACCACTTACGTAATCATACGTATATTTCCCTTGTCATAATTCCCCTATCATGACTTCAAATTGACGCGGTGGTTGTCGATAAACAAGCGAGCTCTCAATTCGTCGCGCACGAAACAGGGTGGGGTGTAAGAAAAACACGTGGGGTTTTACGCGATTCGAGAGCCTTTTCAAAAAGGCGCTGAAAACTAAAATTACGTAAAGGCCGGGCGCACGAACGCCATAGCGTTCCGTCAACGTCATTGTTTTAAATAAACAATCACCTGTCAAAGACAACACAACCTATCCACTGCCTATCCGCAGGGGAGGGTGATTGGTTATGTGTGTGAAATCGAGTGGTTTTTGCATGGCGGTAGCGTGCCTGGATGGCCATGATCGACACCAGTCACGCATCACGCGCCGCCGCGCCGAAGGCGCATTATATGCTATCATTGCTAGATATTATATAGACATCATTTGCTGATATCATGAAAACGATCAGTCTACGTGGGATTGACGAGGAAACCGCCGCAAAGTTGAAAGAAGAGGCGCTGCGGAAGAACCTGAGCGTTAACGCATTGATTTTACAGCTTATCCAGCGTGGAATCGGGCTAAAAGTGCCATCGGGTCGAAGGCCGGTCTTTCACGACCTAGATGCGCTCGCCGGAACCTGGACAGAGGAAGAGGCGGCGGAGTTCCTGGAATCAATTAGAGATTTCGAAGAGGTGGACGAGGAACTCTGGCGTGAAGCGAATACTGCTGGACACTAACGCCTACGCGGCTTTTAAGACGGGCGACCAGGATGCGGTAGAGATCATTCGTGGTGTGGAAACGGTTGGCATCAGCACCATTGTGCTGGGTGAGTTATTGGGCGGTTTTTCGGCAGGTCAGCGTGAAGCCGAAAATCGAAGACAACTTACCATCTTTTTTGAGTCTCCAAGGGTTTCGGTCTTCGCTGTTGACGAAACCACCGCAGAGTTTTATGCACACGCCTATATCAGTCTGCGACGCAAAGGCAAACCCATTCCAACGAATGACCTATGGGTAGCGGCAACAGCCCTCCAGCATGGTTTGGCGATATTCAGCTACGACAAACATTTCCTCGAGGTCGAGGGGGTAATTGTTGGCAGGCGACCAGAGGATTTTCTGCCGTAGGCAATCGGTCCGGTCTCCGCATCACGTTTTACCGCGCCGCGCTCAAGGAGGAGCCATGAAAACCCACAAAGACCTGGACGTCTGGAAACAATCCATCGCATTGTCGAAGGAAATCTACCAACTCACAAAAACCTTCCCCAAGGAAGAAATGTTTGGGTTGGTATCCCAAATGCGCAGGGCAGCTGTTTCGATTGCCTCAAATATCGCCGAAGGCGCGGCACGTCGCGGTAATAAGGAATTTTCACATTTTCTCTATATAGCTGTTGGATCGGTCACAGAACTCGAAACGCAATTGGAGATTTCTAAAGAGGTCGGGTTGGGTGAGAGACATGAAATCGAAGGAGCCATGCAAGTGGTCGCCAGGCTCCAAAAGATGATTCACGGACTAATCCGGCATATAAAACGGAAAGAAAATTAGTACAATCCGCGTCACCCGTCACCCATCCCGCATCACCGCGCCGAAGGCGCACACACAGCCCAAACACTTGTAATAGACACACAATATATCTATATTGACCATACTTGATGTCTATATCAAGGAGGTAATCCGATGCGCTGGAACGTGGCCGAAGCCAAGCAGAAATTCTCGGAAGTGGTGCGCCGGGTTACTCGGGAGCCCCAATTCATCTATAGCCGGAACAGGCTAGTGGCGGCAATGGTTGATCCCGAGACATTCCAGGCATTTGAAGCTTGGCGGGCGCGGCAGCAGCGGCTGTCGCTGGCGGATGCATTTGTGGAGTTGCGCCAGATCGCGGCTGAAGAGGACTATGAGTTGGAAATCCCAGCCCGCCGGAATCGCGAAAATACCTTTATCGATGTCGTCAAAGATATTTCTCGTTGACACCAATGTGCTCAGCGAACTTGCAAGGCGTGAGCCCAACGCAGGTGTTCTGGCGTGGTCACGCACCCTATCGCGCATCTCGGTGAGTGTGATTGTAATCGAGGAGATCTTTTTCGGGCTTGCCTGGAAACCAAACCAACGTATACAAGCGTGGCTTGAAGAGTTTATGGATGTGCACTGTGAAATCTGCCCGGTGACCACTGAGGCCGCAAAGCTCGCGGGCCGGCTTCGTGGCGACATGGCATCGCGTGGTGAGACACGTACGCAGGCGGACATGATTATCGCCGCGACGGCACAGATCAATCAACAGACACTGGTTACCCGAAACATTCGTGATTTCACCGACTGCGGCATATCCGTACTGAATCCATTTTCATAGAACACGAGCCGGACCCCCGGCCCCGCATCCCGGCGCCGCAGGCGCACCACACCACCAACCAACTAACCCCAAAGGGCTTCCGAATAGTGCTTGTGGATAGATTCATCCTTTGTAAGCAAAGGCGCACCGAAGAGAGATGCCTGCGCAACAATGATTCGATCAAAAGGGTCGCGGGTCCAGGATTGGGTTTCCGCCTCCCGGATGACTGCTGGAAAAGGCGCGTCACAGACATTAAGACCCATCACGGTTCCCAGCGTATCCAGCACCGTTAAGGCCGGCTGGCTGACACGCTCAATCTCATAGAGATATTGCAACTCCAGACGCACCATGGGCGATACCCGGATATCATCGACCGACTCAAGCAGACTCAAGGCCGGCGCGGGAAGTGATGTGGTGCCTTCCGCATATAGCCATGCTAACACGTGTGTGTCGAGATAGATCACGGTCGCCATTCATGGGACCAGTCCATATGGACGATCTCGTCTTTAGAAACTTTGAGGTAGTCAGGATGCGGTTTGAGCAGGCCAAGCCGACCGCCCTTTTCAGGAACGATCGTAAGCCGCCGCCCCTTGCGTTTGATTTCAATCGGTTTGCCGGTGGCAAGCACGCGGTCCAGGATGCGGTATAGATTCGCACGTAGTTTGGAGGGAGTGAGCTGCTCGATCATCGCAAAGGTTCCGGTCAAAAGTCGTACGTTATCATATATAACCCGTACGTCATTTGTCAAGCGACAGTCCCCTGTCCACGCATCTTATGCAGTGATCTGGGTTTTTCAGAAGAAGATCGTAAAGAAAACATCCGCCGCATCGGTGAAAAGACCAACCTGTTTCTGCAGGCCGGTACAATTGCCTTAACCGCTTTTATTTCACCGTTCCGCAAGGACCGGGAAAGGGTTCGAAAGCTGGTAGGAGAGGAAAACTTTATCGAAATCTACTGTCGTTGCCCAATCCACGTATGCGAAAACCGGGATGTAAAAGGCCTTTATCGCCGCGCCAGGGCAGGAGAGATTAAAGAATTCACCGGAATCACATCTCCCCATGAAGAACCAGTGACTCCAGAACTTACCGTCGAGTCAGGCGAAGAAACGATTGAAATATGTGTTAAGGACACTTCTATTAATCCCCTCTCCCTCCGGGAGTACCCCTAGGGCATAAAAGGGCTAGGGTGAGGGGTGTAAACAAAGCTAAGACACTGATTTTATTATCCCCTCATCCTAACCTTCTCCCGGAGGGAGAAGGTATTATCAATTAATAGAAGTGCCCTTAAGGAGATTATCGGTTTATTAAACAAACGCGGTGTACTTACCATGGGTTCCGCCAATTCTGCAGCAGCGGTATGAGTAGCGCCTGTTACGAACCCCGAACCCCAGTTCACCGCGCCAAAGGCGCACCACTGCACCAAAGGCGCAGGATCACAGTTCTAGGATTGGCACATGCTGGATAGTCTGCCATACTAAACAAATAGTGGTACTATTTTAATATTAGTGGTGGATTAACGAACAATGGCACACCCTGCGAGACAGATCGAGATTCGTGTTGGCCCCCAGGGCCGTGTGGTGATTCCGGCTGAAATACGCCGTGCCGTGGGATTGGCTCCAGGGCAGACCCTGGTCGCTCGTGCGGAACGCAACCGGATTATCCTGGAAACGAGGGAAAATGTACTGGAGCGGGCAAAAGCCCGGTTTGCCGCTGTGCCATCCGATGTAAAGTTCGCAGATGAACTGATTGCTGACCGGAGAAAAGAGGCGGCTAGGGAATAGCAGTGAGCCCCGGATATGTGCTTGATGCATCGGCGTTGCTTGCAGCGCTTCATGACGAACCGGGTGGCGATGAGATTTTGGCATCCACCGGCGGCTGGGCGATGTCAAGCGTAAACTGGTCAGAAGTCCTGCAAAAATCTGCCGCCCGCAATGTTGACACCAAAGGGTTGCGTGAGGACTTAGAAGCGCTGGGATTAGAGATCGCGCCCTTCACTGCTCAGGATGCCGAGACGGCGGCGCAGCTATGGCCCAAAACCCGTTCAGGCGGCCTTTCTCTCGCCGACAGAGCATGTCTTGCGCTGGGCAAGCGATTACAAGTCCCGGTGCTTACCGCCGACAAGGCCTGGGCCAAATTTAAAATTGGCGTACAGATCCAGGTGATACGTTAGCTGCAACGAATCACCGCGCCGCAGGCGCACAGTTCACGAATCACGGCTCACGGCTCACGGCGCCAACGGCGCATCACAAACGCGCATCGAGTATTGGCCGCACTGACAGACGAGGACAAAACCATGAAACAACTATTGGAACGAATCAGCATCGATCCAAATGTCTGCTTCGGCAAACCTTGCATCAGGGGTACTAGACTCTGGGTTTCCTTAATCCTTGACTATCTTGCTAGCGGTATGAGCGAGGAGGAGATCATAGAAGAGTATCCGCAACTAGTTCACGAGGATATCTTGGCAGCCATCGCTTATGCTGCCGAGGCATCAAGAGAAAGGATTATTCCGGTGTCCACGGAACGGGTGGCGTGAGGATCAAGCTCGACGAAAATATAGGCAAACGCGGGCAAGAACTTTTACGCGACGCCGGCCACGACGTCTCTACCGTGTATGAACAAAAGATGGCTGGCGTCGCAGACGACGAATTATTCCGGCACTGCGCCAAAGAAGGACGGGCATTAATCACGCTTGATCATGACTTCTCCTCTGTCTTGCGATTCCCGCCGGAACAGTCCGCCGGGATTGTTGTGTTAGAGTTGCCATCCCGCGCGACACCAGAATCACTTTTGAATCGGATACGCGACTTTATTGAATTACTCAAATCGCGACCCCTAGAAAACGAACTATGGATTGTTGAACCAGGGCGGGTACGAGTCCATCAGAGTGAAGAAGACTAACAGAGCCCGAACTCCCGAATCAGGGGACATGTGTAAAGCGTAACGCGTGATATGTAACGCTCACAGTTCACGGTCCCCGATTTACCAATCACGGCGCCGAAGGCGCAAACGTTTCGGCTTTTCCGCGGACGATTGGGGGATACTCGTCACTGCCTTGAGGAACCACGCGATAAATCAAAAAGTGGTCGAAGCCGATGATACGCCGTTTGGTTCGAAGCCATTTAATTGATGGCCCTATGGAGACGCCAGATGCCAGAAACCCATCGATCCGATCCGTTTGGTTCATAGAGTCAAACGAGAAAACGCCTCATTTTGTAACGGCTTACCTTCTATTAATAGAGATAAATATGATTCAAAATCTAGACAACGTTGTTTTAACAATCGATATCCCTGAGCATGATTTGACGGCAGGTGACATCGGTACTGTGGTGCTAGTGCATGAGGGTGGAACTGGCTATGAGGTAGAATTTGCGACGCTAGACGGAGAAACAATGGCCGTTGTTACGCTACCGGCAAAGGATATTCGCACGATCGGTCGGCATGAAATCGCTTATGCACGTCAGGTGGCACAGGGGTAAGCCAGGACAAGCAGGAAAAGCCCATCCTGCGACAAGAATCTTATCTATTGCGGCCTTGTAGAGGCCATTTGGTAGGAACTAAATTACCAGTCACGAATCACTGCGCCAAAGGCGTAAGACCCCGGACTCCGCATCACAGTTCACGAACCACGAACCACCAGTCACCAGTCACCAGTCACCAGTCACCAGTCACCAGTCACCAGTCACCAGTCACCGCGCCGCAGGCGCTCCCCGGCTCGCGGCGCCTCAGGCGCACGTACCCCGATCAGCGTGTTATACTGTGATTGTGAATAAAGATTGTGTTAGCGGGAGATACCATGCTGCTTGAATACTGTGAGAGAGCGGTCGCCAAGGCCGAGTACAAGCGGCTCGAAGACGGCACCTGGTATGCGGAAATTCCAGGTTTCCAGGGTGTATGGAGCACAGGGACAACTGTAGAAGACTGTCGTAAGGAGTTGGTTGAAGTCCTGGAAGAATGGATCCTGCTCAAAGTGCATGATGGTGATGAACTTCCGACAGTAGAAGGTAAAAGTCTAAAGATATTTAAGGAAGAAGTGGCCTAACTTGGATGCCAAAGAATATATCCCGAAAGGAACTCGTAAGAAAGCTTAAGTCGTTGGGGTTTTCGGGGCCATACTCAGGCGGAAGACACCAGTATATGGTCAAAGGGACGCTCAAGCTGCGCATCCCCAACCCGCACGGCACGAAAGATATTTCTACAGGCCTACTGAAGGCGATCATCAGACAAGCAGGGATCAGCAACACTGATTGGGAGAACGCTTAGAAGCTGCGTCACGCATCACGGCTCACGAATCACCGCGCCGCAGGCGCTCGGTCCCCGTAACCCGTCCCGCATCCCCGCGCCGCAGGCGCACCGTGTTTGGTGTTTGTGCCCGTGGGAGTAATTGACAACAATACAAGGTGTTGGTATAAACTCCAACATGGAAGCCGAGTTGCTGCTCCACGAGCGCCATCAGCTTCGTCCCAATGCGTTTGTGGAGCTTCGCATCTGGCGGTTGCCGAAGCCCGTTCGCGGCTCGGCGCATGCGTACAAATACTCCCTGGCGTATGTCGTCGCGGGGCAATGCGTGCTTCGCTATGACAACGAGCCTGGTAAGGGCGATCACAAGCACCTTGGCAGTGCCGAAGTGGCGTACCACTTCACCGCGCCGGAGCAACTGTTGGCGGACTTCTGGTCCGATGTGGATCAATGGAGGCCCGAATGAAGACCGTGACCCTCTCTGTCGCCTCACGTGAGGTCGTAACGCGACGCGCTCTGGCCGCCTTCAAGGGCAAGCAGCAGGGCGCACATATTACCTTTGCTTCTGTCGAACTGCTGTGGCAGACCCTGACGAAAAAACGCTGGGAACTGCTCAAGACGATGACCGGACGGGGGCCCATGACGATCCGCGAGGCCGCCCGGAGCGTAGGCCGCGATGTAAAGGCTGTGCATGGCGACGTGCATACCCTGCTTGATGCCGGCGTGATTGAACGCACCGAAGACGGCCGTGTGGTCTTTCCCTACGACGCCGTACACGTTGATTTCATGTTGCACAAGATGGCCTAAGGAAAGTGCGATGGCAAAGGGCTGCGCCGAAATAGAGTTTCACGCATCCCGCATCACGGCACCGAAGGCGCGCTGTTCACAGATCACGGTTTACTAATCGATGAAAACCCTTTCACCCATTCACAATGCATTCTCGCTGACCGCAATACTGATCGCCATTGCGGCCGTAGCGGCATCCGCGATTGTGTTCTTCTATTTTCTGACGCCCACCCAACCCAAGCAGCCGGTGGTTACGTCTCCCTTAGGTACGACAGCACCGCCGATGGAAGCCACAGAATTTCCAACATTGCCGCAGCGGCCCAAAGCAGTTGAACCCGTGGCGGCGCCAGGACACACTAGCGATGATCAGCGACCGCCAAGCCGGTCAGTAGGGGCGCAACCTCCCGGCGAACCACCGCCCGAAGGTGCCGTGCCCCCAGGTGGGTCGTGATTCTCAGGCCCTGCATGTTGTTCGGAGAACAGCGACCCTTTTAGCGCCGTTCCCTTGCTCGAATGGCACTCACTTTGTAGAAAATGCAGCATGACCGGGTCATAAGCTTGCAACGAGTCCCGAGTTTTGTCCCGGCAGGTATTGACTCACACGGGGCACGGATCTCATCGGCGATTATTTGTTGTTTTCGATTCACCCTTTCGCAATTCATCACCACTAATCAGTTACGTAATCGTACGTATATTTTCCCTACCAGGATTCTCCTATCATGACGATAGATTGACGTAGTGATTGTTGAGAAATGAACGTGTTTTTAATTACACCGCGCACAAAAGCAGGGTGAGAACAAAATACGTGGGGGTTTGCGCAATTGAGGGCCTTTGCACAAAGGTGCTTATATATTAGTTAGCGAAGGATGACGCACTTCTCACACGGATGTTCTTTATCCCAAGCAATTTCCCAAAAAGGCAAAGCAAGCTATCCACTGTCTGTCCACAGAGGAGGGGTTAGTTTTATGCGAAACCAAGTCGGTATTGCAGGGCGGTAGCGTGCCCGAATTTTCTGAACCAGCAGGTATTGATTGTGGTCATTACTGACACACCTACGTGAATGACCCAACGTGTAGCCAAATTGCGAACATGATAAGTTCACACTGACGTACTGCGCTTCGAGGTGCAGAGATAGACCTGGTTTAGATTCGACGGGGCAACAGTGAATATTTAGGCAGAAGGCATTCGGCATGAAGGAGGCGAAAATGTTAAAGAAAGATGGAATCTTAACGGGCATTATAAGCTTGGCGTTGGTGCTGTTTTCGCCAATGACACTCGCTGCACCCGCAGCCCCGGATGTTTTTGAAGTCACCCAGCCGGACGGAAACACATTCAAAGTCAAAGCCAGGGGTGACGAATGGCTGAACTGGAACGAGACCGAGGCCGGGTACTCCATCGAAAAAGCGGTGGACGGCTACTGGTACTACGTCTCGCCCACACCCACCGCAGGCCCATCGGCGGCCCCCGGCGCCCCTAAAGGAACAAACCTGACCAACGTCAAGGCCCACGCACCGCCACCCGCCGGTTTGACCAAACATATTCACAAAAAGCCGCCAACCAAAAAATCGGCACCTGCCCAAGGATCGGCCTTTGCCCCGGCAACGGCTGGCGGTACAACCACAACCGCCGGTGGCACGGCACCGCCACCCTTGCAAGCGGCACCTGATGGCACCTTTGCAGGTGAGGTGCTTTTTATACTCGCCGAGTTCAATGACAGGACCGGTTCCACGGCCGCCTCAAGTTGGGCAAACCTTATCTCCGCAAACGTCATCGACTACTTTAGCAAGGCCTCCTATGGCAAGATGAGCTTGTCTGCCGCCACTGAGAACGATACCGCCATCGGCGGTACCGCCAATGACGGGGTCATCGGCTGGGTCAACGTGGGCACCAACCACCCGAACACCGGGGGCGCGACGGGGACGGCAAACAAGACCCTGACCAAAAACGCACTGATCGCCGCAGACCCCTATATCGATTACTCCACCTATGATAGCAACGGCGACGGCAACGTAGATCCGGACGAACTGGCCATAGTGGTTATCGCAGCGGGCTACGAAACAGCCTACGCTGGATCGGCAAGCTCCTGCACACCCAGTGTGTGGGGGCACAAGTGGCACATCTCGGGTGCCGAGACCCCACCCACCCTTGATGGCGTGATCATCAGCGGCTACAACCTCGCCAACGGCGTGAGCGGCTATGCCCAGTTTGGTGAGTTGCATGCCTCGGGTCCTCCTACCTGCGCCGATTCACACCAGGCTACCATGGGGATCATGATGCACGAGCTTGGACATCTCATTCTCGCCTGGCCCGACTTATACGACAGGGACGGTTCAACGAAGGGTATCGGCATGTGGGGAGTCATGGGTGCCGGTAACTGGGGCAAAAAATCAACGGATACCTACATTGGCACCACACCCGTCCTGCCGACTGCCTGGTCCAAGCTGGTTCGTGGCTGGGTCAATCCCCAGACCGCTTCCGGTTCTATGTCCTTAACAGCGGCGGGGGACGCCACTGCCACGGGTGCGAATTCAGTCTCCATCGGCACACCCGGTTCCGGGGCCGAGTACTTCCTCATTGAAAACAGGCAGGACGTGGGTTACGACGCAGGGCTGGAAAAATGGTTGGGTGCCAGCTTCGGCGGTGGCCTTGCCATTTGGCATGTGGACGAGACCCAAACCAGTAACGCCGACGAGAGCCGCCGCTGGGTGGACCTCGAACCGGCCGACAACGTCTCGGGGGGGTTCGGAGACGTGGGCAACGCCACCGATCTATGGTACTCGGGAAACGCCACAATCTTTGATGCCACCTCAACCCCCAACAGCAACCAATACGACACCACCGCAAGCGGCGTTGCCGTCACGGGCATCTCAATCACCGGCACCACCATGACGGCCACCGGCACCTCCAGCACCGTTCCCCTTGCCAAACCCGGGGGATTCGACTTCGAAGGCGCAACACCCACCGGCTGGGCTTCCGATTGGGAAATCACCACTGCGCGCAACAACACCACCGGCGGGACGAAATCCTACAAATCCAAAACTGGCTTGTTAGACAGCGAAAGTTCCCACATGGCAAAGACCGTCAGAACAGGGGCCGGAACATTCAGCTTCTGGTATTACATTTCCTCAGAGCCGGGTTTCGACTTTCTTACCTTTTACCTGGACGGCGTCCCCTATGTAGGTGTCAGTGGATCAGGCGGCTGGTTCCAATTCACCACCACCTTGTCAGCGGGCCTGCACACCTTCCATTGGGTATATGAGAAAGACATAAACAACTCCGCTGGGGATGATGCGGCGTATATAGACGATATTGTGTTTCCGCAGGCTGCTAAGAATGATTTCAATGCCGACGGCACATCGGATATTTTGTGGCGGAACATCGCGGATGGCCGCAATTCCGTGTGGTTGATGGACGGCACCACCATCAGCAGCAGCGCCCTGACTAGTTCGGTGGGTGGCAACGACTGGCAGATCCAGGGCGTGGGGGATTTTGATAGTGACGGCAAGGCCGACATCCTGTGGCGTAACACCATCGATGGCCGCAACTCCATTTGGTTGATGAACGGCACCACCGTCAGCAGCAGCGCCCTGACCAGTTCCGTGGGTGGCACGGACTGGCAGATCCAGGGCGTGGGGGATTTTGACGCCGACGGCAAGGCCGACATCCTGTGGCGTAACACCATCGATGGCCGCAACTCCATTT
>ENA-ORDP01000319-ORDP01000319.1-marine-sediment-metagenome-genome-assembly--contig:-NODE-319-length-32740-cov-7.455346_pt1 | contig 32740 bp, 32 predicted proteins | sample MGYA00248627_ERZ508539 | MGnify/ENA primary metagenome ERZ508539 (study PRJEB26208, sample SAMN05571518) | marine sediment metagenome | biome: deep sea; feature: Hydrothermal vent; material... | reverse complement strand
CCCATCCTACTGTTTTTCGATGCAAGCAGCGGGGAATTAAACCCAAAGAGATTAATGAAAATACTTATCGTTAGTCAATATTTCTGGCCTGAAAATTTTCGTGTCAATGATCTGGCAATTGAATTGCAATGTCGTGGATATGAAGTTACGGTATTAACAGGAAAACCTAACTATCCTGATGGTGTTATATTTCCTGATTACAGAGATAAACCAGAAAAGTATCTTAACTATAATGGTATAAAAATTTTTCGTGTCCCATTATTACCACGCGGGACCGGTTCAATAAGATTGTTTCTTAACTATTTAAGTTTTGTTTTTTCGGCCTCTATTCTTGGGCCAGTTAAGCTTTCAGGCAGAAAATTTGACAAAATATTTGTTTTTGAGCCATCTCCAATTACGGTTGGTTTACCTGCTATAGTCTTAAAATATATTAAAAGAGCTCCCATAGTATTTTGGGTGCTTGATTTATGGCCTGAGACATTATCCGCAATTGATGTAATAAAATCAAAGATAGTGCTTAGATATGTTGGCGTTTTGGTCTCATTTATATATAGACACTGTGATTTGCTGCTGGCCCAATCTCGTTCATTTATTAGCAGTATGAATAATTATTGTGAGGCGCCTGAAAAAATACAGTATTTTCCAAGCTGGGCGGAAGATATTTTTTCCGAAAATAGTGTTGTACCAGCTAAAGAGGTTGCAGTTGCTGAAACTGATACATTCAGTGTGATGTTTGCCGGAAATATAGGTAATGCACAAGATTTTCCTTCTATTCTGGATGCTGCGGAAATTCTCAAAGATCATGCAAATATACGCTGGTTGATTGTGGGTGACGGGCGAATGGCTGAGTGGGTAAGACATGAAAGCCTGCGCAGGGGGGTAGACAAAAATTTTATTATGCTGGGTTCTTATCCTTTGGAGCGTATGCCATCTTTTTATGCTGCTGCAGATGCTTTGCTGGTTTCGCTTAAAGATGAAAAAATATTTAGCATGACTATTCCTGGTAAGGTGCAGTCATATCTGGCTTCAGGCAAAGCAATTGTTGCAATGCTTAATGGTGAAGGTGCCAGAGTTATTCAAGAAGCCGGAGCTGGATATGTTTGTAATGCAGGTAATGGGCTGGGTCTTTCAAAAAAAATTCTGGAAATGGCATCACTTTCTAGGGCAAAACGCTCGCAGATGGGACAAGCCGGAAGAAAGTACTATCAATCAGAGTTTGATAAAAATATTTTGATTGATCGGTTGGAGTCATGGTTGTTATCAGAATATTGAATTGTTGTTATATTAAACTGACGATATGTTATTCAAGTTCTAAAATATAATCCCACTGTTTTTTCTCAACCGGAATAACCGATAGCCGGTTACCTTTTCGCAGCAGAGCCATACCCTCAAGCTGTGGATGCTGTTTCAATTCCTGCAGGGTAATAGTTCGTTTTAATTTACGTTTATGCTGAATGTCTACCATGTACCAGCGTGGCTGGTCGGGGTTGCTTTTGGGGTCGTAGTATCTTGATTCAGGGTCAAAGGCTGTGTGATCAGGATAGCCTTCTTTGATGACTTTGGCGATGCCGACGATGCCGGGTTGTTTGCAGTTGGAGTGGTAGAAAAATACCAGGTCGTCTTTTTGCATCTGATCCCGCAGCATGTTGCGGGCCTGGTAGTTTCTTACGCCATCCCAGTGTTCGGTTTTATTCGGCATGGCGATCAGGTGATCAATGCCGAAGACATCCGGTTCGGATTTCATTAACCAGTAATTCATGATTTAAACAAGTTTCAAATGCCAGTTGAATAATTTATGTTTATTTATAATTCTATAGGCTTTGCTAAGCGAAGTCGAAGATCATCCTTCGACTTTGCTCAGGACGAACGGTAATTTTCATTTATCCTTCGACTTCGCTTAGCACGAACGGTGATGTTCGCTCAGGATTAATGGTTGTTTTAGTCAAGTTCTCGTTCGATCAAGACCTTGGTGCTTTCTTTTCCTCCGGTGGTGAGTATGACGCTGCGACCTTGCAGATCGCCTTCTCCAGGCGCGGCATTACCGGATTTGGATATGCGGGCGCCTACATATACTCGTTCAAAGTTTGACAGGCGTGCTCGTGGGGTCATAGCCATTGAATCATCCAGAATCACTTTCAGCGGTAAGTCTTTGACCTGCTTTCTGACGATGGCCAGGGGCATGGGTGGGCCGCCAACGGCTTTGGCATAGATAAAGAGGGTGTCTTTGGGCTTTGCTTTACTGGCTAGTGCGGGATCCAGTTTCACTTCGACCGTAATAACAGTTTTATTTTCAATTTGTGCGGTGGCTTTCTTTAGCTGTGGCTGCTTGCCACTGTCACGCATTGCCTGGGCCGCCATATCGATACGTTTTTGTAGTTCAAGCGTGCCCTTGCCGCCGAGGGCATGCTTTTGCATCAGGCGCTGCCAGTAGTCGATGGCGCTCTGGTAATCCTTGATTTGCATTTTTGCGGCACCGGCCAGCCATAAAGCCTTGGGAAGTCCTGGGTCAAGTTTCAGGGCCTGAAATACATACTCAGCGGGTTTGCCCTGCATGTTACCCTTGCGAATCATAGCCAGTACTTCGGCATAATCTGCCAATGTTTGTGGATTATTCTTGTCTAACATCAATGATTTTTTAAATGCTTTGCTGGCATCATTTAAGCGTTGCATATACATATAGCTGCGACCCAGCATTAACCAACCTTTGGCGTTTTCTGGATCTTTCTTCATCCGTTGTTCCAGTTTAGCCACCATTTGAGCAATATTGGGGAGCGGCTTACCGTTATGTGTTTCCTGGGTTTGTTCTGCAAGAGCAGCCTGACCGGCGAGTATTTCCGGCAGTTCGGCGGGACCGATCAGACCGTATATTGCGAGGGCCAGTAGTGGAATACTGATGCCTATGAATGCCGCAAGAATACCAGAGCGCTGTTTCAGGTTGCTGGCATCTTCTGTATTTTCTTTTTCCTCTATATCCTGCAGCAGGCTTTTCTTCAGCTCCTGACGCATGCTGTCTTTCTGCTCCGGTGAAAGATCATCCTCAGATTCTTCTTCCAGTTCTTTCAGATGTTGTTGATAGATAGCCAGATTGAGTTCGTTATGCAGGGTTTGTGATACCTTGTAGTGGCCAAGTAACGGGGGCAATACAAAAAATAGCGCGATAGCGATCAGGCAAGAAATGAGAATAATAAAGGTAATCATACTCGGGGTTCCTCTTTCTCATTTTTAAGGAGTAAATCCAGTTGTTTTTGCTCTTCTGCTGTGAGTTCGGTATCGGCCTGTTTTCTGGTATTGCGAACCACGCGAAACAGAATGATGAGTCCAATCACGACAAGAACAAAAGGGCCAAACCAGAGCAGCCAGGTGCTAGGCTCGACGGGCGGCTTGTAAAGAATAAAGTCACCGTAGCGATTAACCATAAAGGAAATGATTTGTTTGTCTGTGGCGTTATTCTCAATCATTTTGTAAAGGACGCGGCGCAGATCCAGCGCCAGCTGAGCATTGGAATCAGCTAGTGATTCATTTTGACAGACCAGGCAACGCAGTTCGTTGCCGAACTTCTGGAAGCGGGCCTCTTTGGCAGGATCGGTAAATTTGAAGGCGACAATGGCGGCCTGTGCTGAGAGCACAAAAATGAGTAGTAAGATACCGCTCAGCAGGCGCCTGGATAGGATAGATGATTTCATTATTCGGCCTGTAATTTCTTTATGATGGGAAGGAGTTTCTCCTGCCAGACCTGTGGATACAGGGGGCCGACCTGTTTGTAGCGGATGCGTCCCTTCTTGTCGATGATAAAGGTTTCCGGCACACCATATACGCCCCAGTCTATACCCGTGCGACCGCTTTTATCAAAAGCAATGGCAGTATAGGGATTACCACCAAAGTCGGCCAGCCAGCGTTGCGCATCTTTTCTGTTGTCTTTATAGTTCAGGCCAAAGATGGTCACTTCATTTTTTCTTGAGAGGCTCATCATGAAAGGATGTTCCTGTCGGCAGGCGCCACACCAGCTGGCCCAGACGTTAAAAATGGAAACCTTGCCGATAAACTCTTTTTGCGAGATCTTTTGTTCGGGCTGAAAAAGCCGGGGCAGATCAAAAGCGGGTGCCTGTTTGTTGATCAGCGGTGATGGAAGTAACCTTGGATCCTTGGTCAGACCAATGCCTAGAAAAACGGCAAGAGCGATAAATAGGGCTAAAGGTATTAAAAAACGTGCCATGGTTATTCCTGAAATAAACAATCCCGCCGCAAGCAGGGTATTAAGTTGTAGCGTGTTGATGGGTTTCTCTTCGTTCTACCCATCCTACTGTTTTTCGCTGCAAGCAGCGGGGAATTACACCCAAAGAAACTAAAATGCCCAAATGCAACACAGCGGATGGTGCGAAGTGTTTCAATGTTTTGCGATCTCTGTGGCTTTGTTGGGTTTCATAAGCATCATTCGGCCCAACCTGCATAAACGATACTTCGTCAGCTTGACGCGGGGTAGTTCATTCAAGCCCGACTATTTTCAATGGCCTGTTTCAACTTGCCAACGGCCTGGGCTTTCAATTTTTTGATGGGCAGCCGATAACGCTTGTCGGTGGCTGACAGCAGGCCGCCCAGGGCCATCATTAACGCGCCGAGCCAGATCCAGCGAATGAAGGGTTTGTAATAAATGCGTACGGCCCATGCCGTACTGTTTGGCAAGGGCGATCCAAGAGAGATATATATATCCCGGAATAGACCGACATCAATAGACGCTTCGGTCATGGTCCGACCCTGAACGAAATAGAAACGTTTTTCCGGGTGTAATATGTTTATCTCCTGACCATTGCGGCTGACGCGAATATGTCCAATGTTCGATTCGTAGTTGGGTCCCCGACTTTTTTCCATACTAATGAAGTCGAATGTCATTCCGGCCAGCTTGATGCTTTCGCCTGGCGCCAGACGGATGTCGTGTTCGATGCTGTAAACGCTGGTCAGCGTGACGCCAATGACAAATATGGCGATGCCCAGGTGGGCAAGGCTCATGCTGTAAAATTCACGCGGCAGACTTCTTATGCCGGAGATGAATCCGGATTTGTTCTTCAGCCTGTTTTTTAAATCGCTAAGGATGGACAACACAATCCAGAAGGCCAGACTGATGCTGATGGTGACACCGAATGAAATTTTATCATAAAGCACATAGGCAAAGAGCAGACTGAGTACCACGCTGGCCACTGCCAGTTTGCCCAGGCGTTTAAACAGACGGCGGGGATCATCTTTTTTCCAGCGGGTATGAGGGCCAATGCCCATGAGCACCAGCAATACCAGCATAATGGGGACGAAGACACGACTGAAGTAGGGCGGGCCAACCGAGATCTTGCCCATATTCAGGGCTTCAAGAATCAGCGGGTATATGGTGCCAAGCAAAACGGAAGACATGGCAACGACCAGTAGCACGTTGTTGCTGAGTAGCAACGTTTCGCGGGATAGCAGCTGGAAGCCACCGAGGCCTTTAACTTTGGGCGCCCGCCAGGCATAGAGCATCAGAGAACCACCCACCACCACGGCGAGAAAAATCAGCATATATACACCTCGTGCCGGATCGACAGCAAAGGCATGCACCGAGGTTAGTACACCGGAGCGTACCAGAAATGTGCCTAGCAGACTGAGGGAAAAAGCGAAAATAGCCAGTAACACCGTCCAGTTTTTGAAAGCGCTGCGTTTCTCTGTGACGGCCAGTGAATGCATCAGGGCCGTGCCCACCAGCCAGGGCATAAAGGATGCATTTTCGACGGGATCCCAGAACCACCATCCCCCCCAGCCGAGTTCATCGTAGGCCCACCAGCTTCCCACGGTGATACCGATAGTAAGAAAAACCCAGGCAATGGCCGTCCAGGGCCGGGACCAGCGTGCCCAGGCGGCATCAAGGTGACCTCCGAGAAGGGCGGCAATGGCAAAGGCAAAGGCGACGGAAAAGCCGACGTAGCCCATGTAAAGCATAGGTGGATGTACGACCAGTCCCGGGTTCTGAAGCAGCGGGTTGAGATCGCGACCGTTGGCGGGAATAGATTCTATTGGAATCCGAAGAAAGGGGTTGGAAGTCAGCAGCATGAACAGCAGGAAGCCGATGCTAACCATGCCCATGACCGCAATGACTCGTGCAACAGTATCCTGTGGCAGGCTCTTACTAAAGCTGGCTACGGCCACCGTCCACAGCGACAATAGCAGGGTCCAGAGTAACAAGGAACCTTCATGGGCACCCCAAAGTGCCGCAATCCGATAAGGCAGAGGCAGGTCCGAGTTGGAGTTCGAGGCCACATAGACCAGGCTAAAATCGTTGTTAATAAAGGCGTTGAGTAATATAACAAAGGCAAGGGAGATAAAGAAAAACTGTCCCCAGGCGGCACGCCGCGCTACTGCCATCCAGCCGGGCTTACCCAGGCTGGCACCAATTAGAGGGACAGTACCTTGCACGATGGCAAGACACAGGGCGAGTATCAGGGCGAAATGGCCAAGCTCGGGGATCATGCTAGTTTCCTGTCATGGTGGACTGTAATTTCAATTTCTGGGCGTCACTGATAGCCTGGGCGGCTTCGGGAGGCATGTAGTTTTCATCGTGTTTGGCGAGTACAGTACTGGCAACAAAAACACCATCCGCACCTAGTTTACCCTGGGCCACGACACCCTGACCTTCACGGAATAGATCCGGCAGAATACCGGTATAGATAACCGGCACCTTGTTGACGGTATCGGTCACCTCAAAATGGATTTCAAGATTATTGCTGTTACGCTTGAGCGAGCCCTTTTCAACCAGGCCGCCGATGCGGAAAAGATGGTTCCTGGGTGCGTCCCCAGCGAGGATCTGGCTGGGACTATAGAACAGGTTAATATTTTGCCGGAGAGCAACCGCGGCGAGCGCCACGGCGCTGCCGATGCCAGCGATCATCAGGACAATCAAAGCCAGGCGTTTGCGGCGTTTGGGGTGTTTGGGGAGGAGTCGCATGATTAAATCTCGTTCAGGGTGACTTCAAAATAGCGTTAAGGTTTTGTCGATTAAAAAGTTTTGACAATCAAAAAGACGAAAAAGTTTAAAGTTATTCTAAATTAATAGTCAGATCCGTACTGACATTGTTGATAAAATCGGGGCCGGCTTGTCGAATACGGGTAGAGAATTTTATCATACACTTACTTCTCGACAGGCTCTGGGCGAACGGTGTCATACACCATTATTTTTCATCCTGGGCGCGCCGCAGGCGGCGCTTGATGCTGGCGATATGCCATTTTTTGCGTTGCATGGGCAGGATGACATTCCATAGCAGGATGACCAGCGCCAATCCATAGGATGGCCAGACATACATGGCGTAGCCGCCCATGTGGAAAAATGCTTTCATTCATCAGATCCCATGATCATATTTTTCATCCAGGTGGTATCGCGTTCACGCTCCAGAATTTCAACCCGGGCGCGCATCAGCAGGGTGGTAGCAAAATAGAGTTTAAAGGCCAGGAACATGGTGAGCAGGGGGATCAGCATGCTGGTCGCCATGGCTGATTTGCCGAAGCGGGTGACCGTTGGACCCTGATGCAGGGTGTTCCACCACTCCACCGAATAGTGAATGATAGGAATATTGACCACGCCGACCAGCGCCAGTATGGCACAGGCGTTGGCGGCGGTGCGTCTGTCCTCAATGGCGGATTGCAGGGCAATAAATCCCAGATAGAGAAACAGCAGGATAAGCTCTGAAGTCAGGCGTGCATCCCAGATCCACCAGGTTCCCCACATGGGTTTGCCCCAGAGCGATCCGGTAACCAGAGCCAGAATGGTAAAGGCTGCGCCCAACGGGGCCGCGCTGGAGGCGATGATATCCGCCATTTTCATTTTCCAGATGAGACCGATGCCGCCCGCGATCGCCATGACCACATATACAAACATGGACATCCAGGCGGCGGGGACATGGATGTAGATGATGCGGTAGCTTTCACCTTGCTGATAATCGGTGGGGGCGACGATCAAGCCTAGATAAAGACCGATAATAAATGTGATCAGGGTGCTCCAGCCCAGCCAGGGGATAAGACGATCGGCAAACCGGTAAAAATGCTTGGGGGAGGCGAGTCTATGAAAAAATGACCACATGTCTTTCTAAGGTTCCAGATAGGCTGTTTTTCGCCTGAAGGCGAGCTTAGAGGTAATAAATCTTCCTAAGCTATAAATATATTCTACCATGCGCCGAGCCTCATTTCTTGCGTTAAAAAATTTAAATCACAAGAAAAACTTGCATTTACCGCAGGCTGATGCGTAATGCCGCCGCCGTGGCCAGGGGTGCCAGAGTCAGAGCCAGGGCAAACATAGCGGCGAGAAAATACAGTTGTCCCTTGATGCTTAGATCGGCTGCCGACGTTGCGATGGCGTTACTGGCAAAAATCAGTACCGGAATATACAGGGGCAGAACCAGCAAGGAAAGCAAAACGCCTCCGCGGTGCAGACCCACGGTCAGGGCGACGCCGATAGAACCCACCAGGCTGAGAACCGGCGTACCCAGGGCCAGCGTCGCCAGCAATGCTGGCATGGCATGATAGGGTAAAAATAGCAGTACGCCCAGTAGTGGTGCCAGGATAATCAGCGGCAGGCCGCTGACCAGCCAATGGGCGATAATCTTGCCCAATACAAGAACCGGCATGGGGTGTGGACTCAGCAGCATTTGTTCCAGCGAGCCATCTTCGAAGTCGGACCGGAAGATACTGTCCAGGGACAACATCGTGGCGAGCAGGGCTGCCACCCAGATCACCCCTGGCGCCATGGTCTTCAGAAGCCCGGACTCGGGACTGACGGCCAGGGGAAACAGGCTGACGATAATCACAAAAAATATCAACGGGTTGGCAATTTCTGAGCGCGTGCGCAACGCCAGCGTCAGATCGCGTTTAATGACAGCAATAAAGGCTTTGGAAAGTGAAGAGTTTGTCATGTCGCGAGATTCACGCTGGATAGATGGTCTTTTGAGAGGTCCAGTGGGTGATGGGACGTGAGGATAGCCATACCACCGTCAAGGACATGCTCGGTAATCATGTTTTCGATTTGTTTTTGGCCCTGAATATCAATTGCCGTAAAGGGTTCATCCAGAATCCAGAGCGGTGCGGGGCAGATCAATAATCGAGCCAGCGCCACGCGGCGGCGTTGGCCGGCAGAAAGTGTCCGGGAAGGCACGTCTTCGAAGCCAAACAAACCCACTTTTTCCAGCGCATCATCCAGCGCCAGAGTATTACTTCGGGCCGCTATGGCCTGGGATACGCGCAGATTTTCCAGCGGTGTGAGTTCGCCCTTAACCCCATGAACATGGCCGATATAGGTCAGGTTGCTTAGAAACGCCACTCGTTCCTCATTGATATCATGGCCGTTCCAGTAGATTTCTCCCTCATCCGCCAGACGCAGGCCGCAGAGCATGCGCAGCAGAGTGGTCTTGCCGCTGCCGTTGGGTCCTTCTATCTGGATGGCGTGACCGGGGGTGAGATGAAAGCTTAGTCTGGAAAACAGAGTGCGATCTTCACGGGAGCAGCTTAAATTGCGAATTTCCAGTCCTTCGCGGGTGGGGGGGCTTGATCTAGATGTCATGCATGGGCCAGTGTTTTGATATCCCTACTGATATGAATTCTGCTGCATAAAATGTTGAAGGATACCAGTAGTGAATAGTCGGGGGCCAGTGCAGATTTACAGGGAGGTTTGCCAGGACAGATTTAATGTTGTGGTTAAAGGCCAGATCTGTCCCTGCCGATAAAAAAGCCATGGATCATGTGGAGAATATCGAAATTTGCGCGACGGACAGGGACCGGCATGAGCGTTTAAAGCAGCTTGCCTGGATTGCTTTGTTGATCGGATCGGCGGCTGCCATGGTATTGGGAGGGTTAATCTATTTTCTAAGTACGGATGGCGGCGCGAGTTATACAGAAATACTCAATGCGCACAGACTCAGCCAGTCCCATCTCGTTCCGGCATTATGGGTTGCCGGTTTGTTTCTGCTTTCGCTGGTGGCGCTGATAACGGGAATCATCGCTCTTTATAGCAGTTTTCGGGTCGCGGGTCCATTGTACCGGTTTGCGCGTAACCTGAGTGTCTCAGAAAAACACTCTATTATCGGTATTCGCCAGGGTGACTGTCTGCAGGACGTGTCCCAACAACTGCAAGATAGTATTCATACTCTGGATGCGCATAAGCAAAATATTCAGGAATTGCTTGAAAAAGCGGAAACCTGTTTGCAGTCTCCCGATAAAGCGGCGGTGGTGGAATATGCGGCCTTAACCAGGCAACTGAGAGCGAAGCTTGATGGGGTGCATATTATATGATCCGAGGCGGGCTGCCCTTTGTTCTTGTTATGTTACTTTTGGTATCAGGATTCCTAATACCGGGAAAGGTGGCAGCAACCAGCCAACCCGCCCATGATGCCAATTGCGCTGCCTGTCACCTGGCGGGATCCCGCACCACCGCCAGCAATGCTCATCAGTTACTCAGCAGTCAGGAAAAGATATGTGGCGCCTGTCATAAAGATGCGTTGCGTCTGAGTCATGCTACCGGGTTTACGCCTAAGCGTATTTTACCTGCCGAATATCCCCTTGACTGGAAAGGCGATCTGACCTGTAGTACCTGCCATGATATTCATTCCGGCAAGCCAGGGTTGTTGCGGGGTGAGAAGCGGGGCCGGGCGTTGTGCATGGCCTGTCATGACAGCGCATTTTTTGCCGCGATGTCTGATTCCGGCGCCTCAATTATGAGCAACGGCCATCTGGATGCCCGGAGTAACAAGAATCTGGACGGTCTGGATGCCTTTTCCATTCAGTGTTTAACTTGTCATAGCGCCAATGCGGATGGCGGTCCTGCGGTAGAGATCGATTCCCAGGGACTGGTGCGCCATGCGGATGGGGCGGTGAATCATCCCGTGGGGGTGAATTATGAGAAAGCCTCACGCTATGGCGGCTATCGCCCTCGGACGCGCCTGCCCAAGGCGATCATGTTGCCGGATGGGCGGGTAGGGTGTATTTCATGCCATCAGGGTTATACGCAGAAACATGGAAAACTGGTGATGTCGAATCAGGGTTCAAAGCTGTGTTTTGAGTGTCACGATCTATGACTACGAATAATGAATGGTTAAAGCCCGAGCATCGGCGTCGCCGGCATTTTATCGATGCCAGCATTCAGGGACGCCTGTTGGCAGCGCTTGTCATGCTTGAACTGATTTTGTTTAGCGGTGCTATGGTCTGGTTGTATCTGGATTTAAACGCGATCATAGAAGGAAATCTCTACCGGGTTCATTACGCTGATACAGAAGGGTTATCCCCTTTTCTGGCAATCCTGTTTACCATTATACCTGTTATCCTGCTAGTGAACCTGGCCGCCCTGTGGTTGGCGGATGTAATCTGGCGTGGTTACGTCAGGCGCATTGTTAAGCAGTTGCGCAGAATCCTTGCGCGGATTTCAAAACTGGATTTAAGGGAACAGCCGGAAGACCGTAGTGTTCATCATGATGTCATTGAGAAGGCGCGTAGCTGGTTGGCAAATGAACGGCAGACGTTTCAGGAAATAAAAAAGACAGTGAGCGCACTTCCCGAGACGATTGACTTTACAGACGAAAAAGAACGGGTTCGAGTCAGGTCAGCATTGCGGAAATTGAGGACTTTTTTAACATAAACTTGAAAGTATTAATCGTTGCAACAGTATTTGCATGTATTTTATTCCCTCACCCCCACCCTCTCCCATAGGGAGAGGGGGCTATGGTGCAAATACTGTTGCAACGATTAATATTTAAGCGGGTTAGCCATTATAGCCGCTGCCGCCGCCCGTGGCTAAATGAGATTATGCTGGAAGAGTCCCCTGGTCCCCAGGTCTGAATCTTGCAGGTTTTAACGACAGGCCGGAACGGGCGAGAAAAGCGGGAAGAGCGTCAATTTCCCGGCACATATAGAGAAGGAAGTGGAAAAGTGAGGTCGTAATGGGCAAAGTACTGATATCCGGGAGCCAGGTGGCAGACTGGCAAAAGCTGGTAAGTGATGCGGAGACCGAGCTGGGTGTGACACTGGATGAGGACATGGAAAGCTATCTGGTGTTTACCTTGATGCGCTATACCCGGCGCCCTGATATGGCGTCCCGGATCATGGCGCTGGATTATTTGCTCGCGATACAGAATAGCGGCGGCGTCAATCAGCAGCAAATGCGGGAGGTTGCCGATCAATGCCTGCTTCTGACGGGGTTATTTCCTGCGCGCGCCCGTCGCCGCCGGGTTAGCCTTACCTATTATGTGGATCTTGGGCGCGGCGCCTATCAGCATCTGGCAGAAAACCTGGCCAGCATGACCGGGTTTTATTCCCGCATGGCGCAGCAGTTTGTACAGGCCATGGATACCCTGCACACCATTCGCCAGATGAGTGAGGGGCAGCTGCAACTGGATCCCCTGGAAGCGTTTGACCTCTGGGAGCAGACGGGCAGCCGGGCGGCGCGAGTCCAGATGGCGCGGATAACGCAGGCTATTCCCGTAGCCGAGCATAGCGTGCCCCCCAAAAAACATTGATCGGACAACAGACTTAAGGGCTCGCGTCAAAATTAATTCACAGTTTGGACCGCCGATCTATCCCGCCCCACTACGTTGTTCGTCGCTTAAATAGGCCGGCTATTCGCACTTCTCTCGCCTTGCTGGACGGGCATCTCGACGCCCCAAAATGTCAATTAATTTTGATGCGAACCCTAAGGGTTGTTCAGAGATCGGTCCGAACTTTTTTAGGAGACGCTACTTTGCTAGACATGAAAGTTCCGGCACCCGGATTTCGCAACGGCGCAGGCGTGCGCGTTTAACGGCGGCGCGCACCTGCCCGGGTGCGGTACCACCAGGATGGTTACGGGCGGCGACCGAGCCTTCCAGCGTCAGCACCTCGAACACGTCTTCATCAATGGCATCCGAAAAACCTTTAAGCTCGGCCAGGCTCATCTCCGATAGATCCTTGTCACTGTCCACGCCGAAGCGTACCGCCTTACCGACGATTTCATGGGCATCGCGGAAGGGCAGGTTTTTACGCACCAGATAATCGGCCAGATCGGTAGCCGTAGAAAAGCCGCGCCGCGCGGCTTCACGCATGTTGTCTGTCTTAACCTCAATTTGCGGCATCATATCCGCGTACAAACGCAGGCAACCTTTGAGATTGTCAATGGTATCGAAAAGCGGTTCCTTGTCTTCCTGGTTGTCCTTATTATAGGCTAAAGGCTGACCTTTCATTAGCGTCAACAGGCTCATGAGATGGCCGTAGATGCGGCCTGTTTTACCGCGTACCAGTTCAGGCACGTCGGGATTTTTCTTTTGCGGCATAATGGAGGAGCCGGTGCAGAAACTATCGCCCAGATCGACAAAGTCAAACTGGGCGGAGGACCACAGTACCAGCTCCTCTGAAAAACGCGAGAGATGCATCATCAGGGTGGCGGCAAAGGCCAGAAATTCAATGACAAAATCACGGTCGCTAACCGCATCCAGCGAGTTTTCGGCTATTGCATCGAAGCCCAGTAATTTAGCCGTGTACGGCCGATCGATAGGATAGGTGGTGCCCGCCAGGGCGGCGGCGCCCAGGGGCATGACATTGACTCGTTTATAGCAGTCCGCCAGGCGCGCCTGGTCACGCAGCAGCATTTCGCACCAGGCCAGAAGATGATGGCCCAGGGTGACCGGTTGGGCGGTTTGCAGATGAGTGAAACCCGGCATGATAGTGTCGGCCTCCCGTTCGGCCAGATCCAGCAAACCGTCGATGAGCCGTTGCAGCGTCAGGTTGATCCGGCCTATCTGGCCGCGCAGGTAGAGCCGAATATCCGTGGCGACCTGATCGTTGCGTGAGCGTCCGGTGTGCAGTTTCTTGCCGGTAACGCCAATGCGATCGGTAAGCCGTGCCTCGATGTTCATGTGCACGTCTTCCAGTTCCGTACTCCAGGCGAATTCATTGCGCTCGATTTCAAGACAAATGTCCTGGAGGCCGTTAACAATAGTATTGCGTTCACGCTCAGTGAGTACGCCGACATGAGCCAGCATACTGGCATGGGCGATGGAGCCGATGATATCTTCACGGTACATGCGTTTGTCGAAACCCACCGAGGCCGTGAAGGTTTCTACAAAGGCATCGGTGGGGGCGGTGAATCGGCCGGCCCAGAGTTTGTCCGTAATAGTATCGGTTGTCCCGCTGTCAGTTTTTCTGGAGTCGCTCATCGGCATATCATCGTTCAATATGAAGGAATATAACAGTATAACGTTTTTGCTGTCGCGGCGCAGTCTGCGCATATCATTTCAGCCGATTTTAGACAATAATTCATAGACTTAAACCGGATATTAAAGAAAATTGAAGATCTGGAAATCCCCCCCTCCATTTGCTTCGGGCGACGATGATCCGCTTTTTCTGCCGGATTTCTGTGCCATTCGCATGGTTTTCGTGGTCGTGATCGTGGCCGAGCTGGCGGCGTTTGTGTTGGCGCTGGCGCCGCTGAATCTGTCTCTGACGGAACGGCTGGGCAATCTCGGCATCATTTCCTTTTTCGTACAGTGGTGTGCGCTGGGTGCCAGCGCCCTGCTTTGTTTGCTGCGCCCCTGGTTGCGTGGGCACAGTGTGGTGCTGGTCAGCCTGTTCAGCTTTAGCATTATTCTGGGCGTTATTACGCTGGTATCCGAAGGCGCCTGGTATTTTTTTCAACGACCGTTTTTCGGCATCGGTGAGTACTGGCATATGCACTTTATGTTGCGTAACCTGTTTATCGGAACCATTATTACTGGCCCGCTGCTGCGTTACTTCTACATGCAGCATCAGTGGCGGCTCAAGATCAGGACCGAAGCGCAGGCACGCCTGCAGGCGTTGCAGGCGCGTATTCGGCCTCATTTTCTGTTTAACAGCATGAATACCATTGCCAGTCTCACCCGCAGCCAGCCGGCCAAAGCTGAAATGGCGACCGAAAACCTGGCCGATCTGTTTCGTGCCAGCCTGATCGATGCGAAACAGTATCAAACGCTTGAAGAAGAATTTGAACTTTGCCGACGCTACCTGGAAATTGAGGCTCTGCGTCTGGGTGAGCGCCTGCAGGTCAACTGGGAAATTGATACCTTGCCATTGCAGGCCTTGATCCCGCCCCTGCTGTTACAGCCGCTACTGGAAAATGCTATTTATCACGGCATCGAACCCCTGACCGAGGGGGGGGTAATTGAAATCCGGGGAGAAATGACCAATCGTCAGTTGCATATCAGGATTGAAAACCCCGTGCCCCGACAAGGCATGTCAGCGCGTAGCGAGGGCCACCACATTGCCCTGGACAATATCCGCGAACGCCTGCATACCCTGTATGCTGCCCGCGCCGGGCTGGAAACCGAATTGTCTGAACAGTGCTATCGTACCCAGTTGTTTTTCCCTTATATAAAGAACCAGGATGAAGATACTTATTACTGATGACGAGCAACTGGCGCGCGAACGGTTGCGCAGCATGCTTGATGAGCTTTCACAGACGCTTATTACTGAAGCGGTCAATGGTGAACAGGCCTTGCAAGTGTGCGAACAACAGCAGGTTGATCTTGTTTTACTCGATATTCGCATGCCGGGTATGGACGGTCTGGAAACGGCCCACCACCTGATGCGCCTCCCTCAGCCCCCGGCTATCATTTTTACCACTGCCTACGATGAATATGCCCTCAAGGCCTTCAAAACTCATGCGGTAGACTACCTGCTCAAGCCGGTGCGTTTACAGGAGCTGGAAGCCGCGCTCACCGCCGCCACCCTCCTTAGCCGTGCGCAACAAAGCGCGCTGAATGATCTGAAGCTGGAAACCTCCACGCCTTTGTATATCAGCGCACAGGTTAAAGGCAGTCTGAGGCTGATCCCTGTCGAGGATATTTATTATTTTCAGGCCGATCAAAAATACGTCAGCATCGGCTACCGGGAAGGCGAAGTACTGATCGATGACACGCTGGTGACTATCGAACAGCGTTATCCGCAGTTGTTACGTATACACCGCAATGCGCTGGTCGTCCCTGCTTGTATTACGGCACTGGAAAAAGATGAAGATGGCTGCTGTTATGTGCGTCTGAGAGACTGTCACAAACAGCTTGAAATCAGTCGCCGCCATTTGCCGAATGTTCGCCGTTGGCTGAAGAGCCAGAGCGCCACCTGAAACCTTGCCTGGAATCAACTACCCGCCGCTTGCAGCGGGGTGGTTTACTCGTCTATTCGTTTTCCCGAAGCCGGTTTAATCTCTTTGGGTTTAATTCCCCGTGACTTGCCACGAAAACAGTAGGATGGGCACGGGTTTTGTGCCCACGCGTTACTTTGTTTTTGCTATTAAAATGTCCAGAGCTTTGAGTTTCTCTGTGTGTGCGGAGACGGAAGGAAATGCCTGTGGGCACAAAACTCGTGCCCACCCTACAAAGGCTCGAAACCGTGCGGGCCTGATCACGCGGCGATCACCACCAGCGCCGTGACACCTGCTGGCATCACAGCAATAACGCAAGCCTGACCTCAGTGATCAGTTATTTTCGATCGATGCGCCCGTCGAGCATCTGGATTTGCCGCTGGGCGCGTTGGCCAATAGCGGCGTCGTGGGTGACGACAACCAGCGTAATGCCGCGCTGGTTGAGCGTTTCGAGTATGCGGATTACCTCCTGTCCGGAGTTCTGATCCAGATTACCGGTGGGTTCGTCAGCCAGCAGCATCGTGGGTTTGGTGACGGTGGCGCGGGCAATGGCGACACGCTGGCGCTCACCGCCGGAAAGTTGATCTGGTTTATGCCGGCTGCGCTTGTTTAAGCCCAGTCCGGCCAGCGCCTGTTCGACCCGGGGGCGGCGCTCCTCAATCGGGATCCCGGCCAGCATCAGCGGTAGCTCCACATTTTCAAAAGCCGTGAGCCGGGGCACCAGATGAAAGGCCTGAAACACGAAACCGATATAACGGTTGCGGGCCGCAGCCTGCTGGTCGTCGCTGAGAGCGGTGACATCGTGACCGTTGAGAAGATACTGCCCGGAATTGGCGCGATCCAGCAGGCCCAGCAGATTGAGCAGGGTGGATTTGCCGGAACCCGAAGGTCCCATGATGGAAAGGTAGTCGCCCGCGGCGATATCGAGACTGATATCGTCGAGCGCGCGGACGGTTTGATCGCCGACCTGAAAGTTACGGTGGATATCTCGCAGTTCTATCATGCTTCATTCCGGTTTAACACTGACACCGTCTTTCAGTCCTTCGTGCGCCACCGAAACGACGATGCGATCACCGGCCTTGAGACCGGACAGCACTTCGGTGTAACTCCAGTTGTGCATGCCGGTTTTAATTTGACGTTCTTCGATGGTGTTGTCATCGCGCAGGACAAAGACACGCTTGCCTTCCATCAGTGCTTCGGTGGGAATGCGCAGGACCTTTTCATGGCGTTTGAGAATCACTTCCACATCGGCGCTGTAGCCGGGAAGCATATTTTTGGTATCCGCCGGATGACGAAAAACCACTTCGACTTCGACCGTACGCGCCTGTTTTTTGCGATCGAAGACATAGGACGCCACCCGGCGAATGACTCCCTTGAACAGGACGTGAGGGAAAGCGTCAAGTGAAATGTTGGCGCTCATGCCGGTTCTGATTTGCGGGGCGTCAACCTCATCGATGGGAGCGGATACGTACAGGCAAGCATAGTCGATCAAGTCAATCGCAGGCACGGTGGCGACGCCCACGGGTGAGGGCGTGAGGTATTCCCCCAGTTCCCCATTGACTTCGGCCACGGTGCCATCGAAAGGGGCTCGCAGACGGGTGCGTGCCAGGGCGGCATCGGCGACATCGACTCGCGCCTGGCTGACTTTTATCGAGGTGTTGGCTGCGTCACAGGCTGCCTGGCGGGCGCTGGCGTTCCCTTCGGCTTTGTCCATGGCTTCCCTGGAGGCCAGGTTTTTTATCAGTAATTGCCGCAACCGGTTTGCTTCGCGTTTGGCTACCTCGGCAATAACACAGGCTTCACGCGCTCGCGAGACGGTCGCTTTTACCTCACGGCGCGCAAGTGTTGCCTGTGCGCTGAGATCATCGTTCCAGATTTCCAGCAGCACCTGACCGCGCTTAACCCGCTCACCTTCGTTGACGGGAAGACGCTCGATCTGCCCCCCTATCGAGGGTGACAGCCGTGCCCGACGGCAGGCTTTGAGGGTGCCGGCGCGGGTATTGGCCACGCTGGACAGCACTTCACCGTGGCCCACGGTTTGGATGACTACCGCTATCGCCCGGGGGCGGTTGAAATAGCTGACAAGCGCCACCAGCAGGCTGATTGCGAACAGGCTAATGAGAATGAGGCGGTGACGTTTGCGCATGGATTTTTATAAAAGCATTCGGATGATGGTGATATGCTACGTTATCAATTGCTACGCATAAAGCACAGGATCTTTTTTAGTCTATATGTCTTCCTTCAAGCTGTTCAAAGCCCAAATGAGCTGGCGGGAAGCGGTTCGGGTATATCGCCAGCCGCAGGTGCTGGGCATGCTGTTTCTGGGCTTTGCTGCGGGCCTGCCTTTTTTACTGGTTTTCAGCACCCTTTCGGCCTGGTTGACTGAAAGCGGTCTGACGCGTTCGGCCATTGGTTTTTTCAGCTGGATCGGGATCACCTATTCTATCAAGATCTTTTGGGCGCCAGTGGTGGACAGGGTGCCTCTGCCTCTGTTGGATCGGTGGCTGGGGCGGCGGCGAAGCTGGATGTTGCTGGCGCAGTGCGGAATCATCATCGGTTTGCTGGGCATGGCCGGTGCTCATCCGGAAAAAAGCGTCGAAGTGATCGCCCTGTTTGCTTTGCTGGTCGCTTTTTCTTCCGCTACCCAGGATGTCGCGCTGGATGCCTTTCGGATTGAATCTATCGACCAGGAATTTCAGGCTGCGATGGCCGCCACGTATATCGGTGGATATCGGCTGGGCTTGCTGGTCTCCGGCGCCGGTGCGTTTTATCTCGCGACGTTCTGGGGTTGGCCATCGGCCTATATGGGCATGGCCGCCTGCATGCTGGTGGGTGTGGTGACGGTGCTCATCGTTCGGGAGCCGGATATCCGGCGCGAGACACAGCGTTACATGCAGGAAGAGCGGGTTATTCGTTATCTGGAAAATTCTGCGCACCTGTCGGATGTATGGCGCAAATCCACGGCCTGGTTTATCGGTGCGGTGGTGTGTCCGTTCACTGATTTTTTCCAGCGCAACGGCGTGCTGGCGTTATTTATTCTGCTGCTTATCGGCGTCTTTCGTATTAGCGATATCACCATGGGCGTGATGGCGATGCCCTTTTATCTGGACATGGGCTTCACCAAGATTGAAATCGCCAATATCAGCAAGGTTTTCGGGTTTTTCATGACCCTTGGCGGCGCCGGTATCGGGGGTATTCTGGTGGCGCGTTTCGGTATCATGCGCCCCCTGCTGCTGGGAGCGATCATGGCCGCCGCCAGCAACCTGCTGTTCGCCATGCTGGCGGGCATGGGCCATAACCTGCCCATGCTGACACTCGTGATCAGCGCCGACAACCTCAGCGGTGGTCTGGCTACCTCGGCGTTTATTGCCTATCTGTCCAGTCTCACCAATAGCGCCTACACCGCCACCCAGTACGCCCTGTTCAGCTCCCTGATGACCCTCTTGCCCAAGATTCTGGCGGGTTTTTCCGGCATGGTGGTGGATGCGCAGGGCTATGTGTTTTTCTTTATCTATTCGACCATGACCGGCATCCCCGCTATTCTGCTGGTGTTGTATCTGATGAGGCAGGGGAGAGGGGTGAAGGGTGAGGGACAAGGGGTGAGGGACCAGAACTAAATAACTGTCCCAAATACCGGTACATTATTAGGAATGGCCGTTCGTCCCGAGTGAAATCGAAGGGGGCTTCACTACGAACGTGGAAATTCACAAGTGATCGGGTATTTGAAACGCTTAGTTTAGAAATTTCTCTTCCTGATGGGGAGAGGGGGGTTAACGTGATTCAGTACAGGCAGCACACATATGCTTACTCTGTTTCATCCTCGTCATGGTCACTTAATTAAATAATGCTTAATTCCGACGTTACTTATCTTTCCGCCTTCCTTGTGGGTCTGCTCGGGGGGGTACACTGTGTCGCCATGTGCGGTGGCATTGTGGGGGCCTTGAGTTTTGGTGTGTCGGGTGAAAAGGGGCGGGCGCCCTGGCCGTATTTGCTGGCTTACAATGTTGCCCGCATTAGCAGTTATACTCTGGCCGGCACGCTGATGGGAGGCCTTAGCTGGCTGGCGGGGCAATGGTTCGAAGTGCATTGGTGGCAGCAGGGGCTGCAATTGGTGGCCGGATTGTTCATGCTGGCGCTGGGTCTGTATATTGCGGGCTGGTGGCGAGGGCTGGCGAAAGTGGAACAGGCCGGGGGCGGGTTCTGGCGGCGTATCGAACCCTTGGGACGCCGCCTCCTGCCGGTACGCTCGGTCTCTCAGGCTTTTGCGCTGGGCCTGCTATGGGGCTGGTTGCCCTGTAGTCTGGTTTACAGCGTGCTGATCTGGGCGGCTGCCAGCGGTAGTCCGTTGAACGGCGGCGCGCTGTTGTTGAGCTTCGGCCTGGGCACCCTGCCCAATTTGCTCGCGATGGGCGCATTTGCGCTGGCGCTACGAACTTTGGTGCAGCGCACCTGGGTGCGCCAGCTCGCGGGTGGGCTGATTATCGGATTTGGTCTGCTGATCCTGTGGCGCAGTCTCTGAGTTGGTTGGCCAGTGCTGTCTTTCTGTTGTCATAATAAAGTCATTAAACAGGATTGCATCGGGTTTGCCGATACGCCGGGAGGAAGGAATATAGGGTTATCCGGGTAGGAGGGTAATGTTGTATTATTTTAACAAATAAGGATATTTGAATGTGTTTCTGTACTGAATGTGTCTGAATGGTGACCGTGCTAACGGGTTTTTTTTCTGCTAAATCAAATACTTAGTCAATATTTGTAGCAGTTTAACAACAAAATGAACGAATAACGGCTTTTAACTAGAAAAGTGTTGTGTTTACCACATCCGTCCTGTATAACTCGACCTTGAGTTTACTTAACCTAAATCTCATCAGGGGGAGTGTTTAACATGAATAAGAAACTAATTGCTATAGCCGTTGCGGCTGCCGGCATGGCAGCGCCGATGGTAGGACAAGCCAGCGTAACACCCTACGGCAATCTGCAGGTTGAAATTGCCAATGTGACCAATGACGGTTACGGCGAAAATAACACCAAGAATAGTCGTAAAGGCATGGCGGCCAACCAATCGGGGATAAAAGCCGCGGATAACAAGCGTGGCCGCCTGGGGTTTAAGACCAGCGAAGATCTGGGTGGCGGCCTGAAGGCTATCGCCAAGTTCGAATGGCAGGTCGATACCGTTTACGGCAATATTAATGACGGCGCTCGAGAAGGCTGGGTTGGCATGAAAGGCAGCTTTGGTGAGATTAAGGCGGGTCGCATCAAGTCACCTTACAAATATACGGGCGGGGTAAAATATGATCCGTTCACGACCACTTACCTGGAAGCTCGTAAGAGCGGTGGCTCATTGGGCGGTGCCTGGGGTCAAAACTCTTTCTGGGACACGTCTGTTTCCTATAAGGGTAAATGGGGTGGTCTGAGTGCGTGGGTGAACTATGGTCTGGATAGTGGTGACGGGACTAACAACTATATTAAAACACCTGCCAAGACAGGCCCACCTGCCGTATCTGCCAAGACAGGCGCAAGTGACGCGCCAGGGTATGCCGGCGATTATGCCGTTGGGGTGAGATATGACACCAAGACGTGGGAAGTCTTTGGCGTAACGGAAAGCAACCCCACCGCCGATTCATCTGGCGACTCATGGGGCGCCAGCAAAGTGGGGGCTAAGATGAAATTGGGTACAAGCACCTTTTTTGCTCAATATGAGAGCATCAGTGATAAGACTGGCGCCAGCAGGGACAAGACCTATGCTTTTTTGGGTTATCACCTCAAAATGGGTAAGAGTATTCTAGTGGCTAACATTGGCAGGTGTAATTCTGACAAGAATACTTGTGCCGGGCCAGGAAAAGTCAAAGGCAAAGATGCGAACTACTATGCTGTCGGTTTAATCTACAGGTTCAGCAAGAAAACCCGGATTTTCACGGGTTATCGTTCCAGTAACGGGACCGACGTTGGGACTAACAAAAACGACCTAAGCCTGTTTACTGTCGGTATGCGGGTGGATTTCTAATAATAATATTTACGTAAGCAGTCATTGAGCGGGGCCTTTGCGCCCCGTTTTTTATAAGCGCCAAAGAAATAGAATGTCACCCCGGTTTTTGCGGGTCATAGATAAAGAAAAAAGGCGAAGGGGCCTGATGTGACGTTATCCCGGTGAGCACTTTATCTGAGACAATTTGGAATTCCATTTATTTATTCAAGTACAATAGAACCTGGGTATTAATCGTTGCATAAGTATTGGACCATAACCCCCTCTCCCTCTGGGAGAGGGTTGGGGTGAGGGGGTAAAATACATGCAAATACTTATGCAACGATTAATATATTTGACCGTGCCCGGTCGAAATTTTAGCGAATTTGAGGGACATCCATGACAGGCATAAAGACGTTACACCCTCGCCACAGGCATATATGGCTTATTATTTGTGTCCTGTTTTTATCTGCCTGCGCCAATACCAACGGCCCGATTCGCCTGTATGCGGGACCCCAAAAGTCCAAAAATGAAATTGTCACATTCCGGGTGCCGTATGAGCTGGAAGTAGTGGCCATTGACGGGCGAAAACTGAAAATGCCCTATGTCCCCGAAGGTCAGTATCAGTTTGAATTATTGCCGGGTAATCATGTGCTTAAAGTGATTTACACCGCATACTGGGGTGATGATACATCGGGTAACGTCGTCGTATCGGATGCGTTTTATTTCCGGGTTGCGACGACAGCGGGCAGTAGCTATGTGTTTAAACATAACGGTCCTACCGATCTCGTGTATGCGAGTTTTGACAGCCAGATCAGTGATATCAGGATATGGCTTGTACAGCAGAAAACAGGCCAAACGATTAATGCCATCAGTACCCGTGCTTATGGTAATTATTTGACCCGCGCACTGCGGCATGTTGTCAGCGGAACGGAAGAAGGCAAGCCTGTTGCAATACAAGAAGAGGGCGCAAAAATAACGGTACCCACATCATCCATCAGCCCCCCCGTTACATTATCGTCGACTGCGAAGCAGACTAACGCCTCAGCGCTGATCGCCGAACAGATTATTGCGCGACAAAATGCATTAGACCGCTTGAAATTCTGGTGGAAAATGGCAAATGAGAAGCAACGCAAGGCCTTCCAGGTATGGACAGACAGGCCGGTCACTCAATCAGGTCAGAAATAGCCATATATTCATGAATTGATATTTTTTCTGATCCTCTGGCGTAGTCTCCGGGTTAGCCGGTCAGTGCGGTCTGAATGAAATCGGCCTCGGGGCGGGCGATGTGAAAACCCTGTCCGTAGTCGATGCCGAATTCCTGTAACAGCCGGCGGATTTCCTCATTTTCGACAAACTCGGCCACCGTGTTGATGTGCATGCCTCGGGCGAGTTCACTCATAGCCTTGACGATGACGCGATCATCGCGGTTCTGGTGCAGGTTGCGGACAAAATTGCCATCGATTTTGACCATGTCAACGGGCAGGTTTTTGAGGTACTGGAAGGAAGAATAGCCCATGCCGAAGTCATCCAGGGCGAAGCGGCAGCCCAGGTTGCGAAGGGACTCGATGAAACTCTTGGCTTGGGCGAAGTTTTCTACGGCGGCGGTTTCGGTGACTTCAAAAATAAGCGCATGGGGATCGGCATTGTATTTTTTCAGCGCGTCTTTCACCAGTTGCACAAACTCGGTATTGCCGAAGTGACGGCCTGAGAGATTGACCGCCAGAGTAACCGGTTCCCGGCCACGCCGGGTTTCGCCCTGCACCTGAATACTTTTATTCAGCACCCATTTATCGATGTCACTGATGAGGCCAAAACGTTCGGCGATCTCAAGAAAGTCAGAAGGGTAAATCAGGCTGCCATCCTCATCCTGCATCCGCAGCAGGGCTTCATAGTGGGCGATGTGGTTGGTGCGCAGATCCACGATGGGCTGGTAGTGAAGAATGAACAGATCATTGTCCAGGGCATGGCGGATGCGGCTTTCCCAATGGATCTTGGTTTGCATATTGAGCAACTCCTTGTCGGCCTCACTGTAGACATGCGCATGGTTACGACCATTGCGTTTGGCGGTATACATGGCGGCATCGGCGCGGGCCAGCAGTTCGCTGGGACTGGCGCCATGGGTCGGAAACAGGGTGATGCCGATGCTGGCGCTGAGAGTAATACTGAGGTTGTCCGGAAACAGGGTTTGCCGGGCCAGATTTTGCAACAGATTTTGGGCGACTTTCAGGGCGCCCTCTTGATTGGTGCGGGGCAGGATGATACCGAATTCATCCCCCCCCAGACGACCGATAAAATCCACTTCCCGCAACGAAGCGTGCAGAACCTGGGCGGCGGAAATCAGGCATTTATCACCGGACTGATGCCCCAGGGTATCGTTGATATACTTGAACTGATCCAGATCGATAAACAGCAGCGAGCCTTCGAGCTTGAAACGCACGGCGTAGTTGATCTGGTGAGCCAGCTGATCCTGAAAATGGTTGCGATTGTGCAGGCCGGTAAGGGAGTCATGGTTGGCCAGGTAAAGAATGCGCTGCTCGGATTTCTTTTCCTGGGTGATGTTGAGGAACAGGCCTCGGTAGTGGAGTTTTTGGTTATTATCGTAACCCAGCGAATGAATACTGCGGATCCATATATATTCACCACTACGGTGGCGAAGACGGTAGTCGAGCGAGAAGCTGCCGGTTTCAGTGAGCTGTTCGTTGATGGTGTTGACCACCCAGTCCCGATCATCAGGATGCAGATGTTTTTCCCAGAAGCCAGGTTTCAACCATTGCTCACAGGCATAGTCGAGCAGTTTCTTCGCCTCCTGACTGACGAACAGAAAATCTTTGCTGCCGGGATCAATTTCAAGCACTACCGCATTGACGCTGTTGAGCAGGGTTTCCATGCGCCGCTTTTCATTTTCAAGAATAGTGTGTTCGGATTTCAGTTTTATGCTGGCCTGTTGCAGGTGTTCGGCCAGAGCATTGAAGGAGCGTGCGACGCGGCCTATTTCATCATTGGAATTCAGCGGGATGCGAAACTGCAAATCATTTTTTTCCAGTGCCCGGGTGCCGGCTTCGAGCCAGCGTAAACCACGAGTAATATAGAAACTCAGCAGAGTCGTGAGCAGCATGGTGATAAGCAGACCAACGATGGCAATCGCAATATTGACCATCTTGCTGGCACGGGTTTTTTTGATCAGGTTTTTGACCGAATAGCCCAGGTGGACTTCACCCAGTGACCTGCCTTCGTGCTTGATGGTCAGATCCAGATCGACGCTATTCCTGCTAAGGATCGTCTGTGAGTTGTAAGAGTGTGAATAGGGGTGCCTCTTCAGGTTGAAGGCGGCCTTGACATTTTTATGGTTGTCATAGACGACAGCGTAAATAATATTGGGATTGTTTTTCAGACGCTTGATGATTTCATTGAGTAGCGTCTGATCGTTCTGCGCCAGCCCCGGTTCCAGTGCAAGGCTTAATATGTCCGCCTGGTCATCAATATATTGTTTGAGCTGTTCTTTCTGGCTGTTTAAGGTGAGCTTTGCACTGTTCCATATGAACAGGGATAACATGAGCGCGACGATCAGGCTGACACCGATGATGAGACGTGAGGACAGACGAAGTTGCATCAGACTATAGCTATCCTGGTGCCAAAACAGGGCGAATAGCGAGGCTTGATGCGGACAACCATCTGATCATTTTTTACTTCAGGCGCTTATTTATCTTGGGAATAGAAATCCCGCAACAGTTGTCCATTACTGCTGTGGGACTGTTAAATGGCTAATGTGTCATAAGACGCACAAATTGTCTGGCATCAAGGCGGATTTGTAAAGAACTGCTGACGAAAATTGACAGTGAAATTTTTGTGACTGTTCTCGGGGCGAATGGTGAGTTTGAAGTTGAGCGTTTCCAGGTTGGCGACACGGAAGTCATCCACATAGTAGATGGCCGAACCTTCTTCAATCTGCCGCAGTGACAGCATTTTGTTCTGATCATTCAGGTTGCGGGCGCTGACGCTGATTTTAGCCTTGACAGGTTTGCCAGTGGCAGAAGCGGTTTTTTTTATTATCGAGACCGTGATAAAGCCGCGAAACTTACTGCGGGTAATACCGTACTGGCGGGCGATGTCCGCCTGCAGAACTTCAGTCGGCAGTGCATTGTAATGAACGACATAGTCTCCCAGATCCTGCGAATGCGTTGAGTCTGCCTGCACGGGGGGAATGAACAGCAGCAGTGGCAATAAGAAACTGATCAATTTTAGTATCATGGTATTTTTTGGTGTCATGGTATTCCTCCATCGCTTTCCGTTGGTTGTTTTCTGAAAGCTATTAGTTATTTGCTGTCGTGATTCAGCCTGTCCCCGAAGTGGGCCTGTCCGAAAACAGGAACTTTAGCGAGGCAAAGCTAATCAAATCCAGCTTTTTTGCAGCGGGTTCTCTATTCTCGCACAGGCTCCCGGTGTCGAGGACAGGTTTATATTAATCGTTGCATAAGTATTTGCATGTATTTTATCCCCTCACCCCCACCCTCTCCCAGAGGGAGAGGGGGCCTATGGTGCAAATACTTATGCAACGATTAATACTACCGGCTATTAGAGCAGGGTTCTACCCTGAAATATAGACCAGAGCCGCAGATTCTGCTGCCTGTCAGCTTTCATCAGGCTACCTGGCTGGCCTGGGAGGCGGACTCACCTGGGGCGGGTTCGAGCGGGCGCATCAGGGTTTCCATCAGCTTGTTCAGCTCGCTGAGCTGGATATCGAGTTTGTCAGCGGCGTCTTCCAGTTCACTAATCTTGTTTTTCAGTGTGTCGCGGGATTCGTTGATTTTGCGCAGACTGTCCAGTCGTTTTTCCATTTGCAACTTGTGATCCTTGATCCGGGCAACCAGCGGTGACATGGCGGCCTTACCCCAGGAGCTGGCGTCCTGATGGGCCTGGAAAAAGGTATTGCGCGCGTGGCTGACCATGGAAATGAAGAATTTTTTGATGACGAAGGATTGCTCGGTCATGGTGGTGACCGGACTCTTGCGATAGGCCTCGGCCTCATGATAAAGCCGTTCCAGATCACGCTTGTATTTGGCCAGGCTGAACAGTCTGGGGCGGGTGTTGGAGAGGCCGTGCTGTTTTTGGAACTGCTGGTAAATGGTCTGGATCAGCATGTTGATCTGATCGGCCTGTTTGCCTGCCTGGCTGATGCTGTTGGTCACCATGTCGAAGAATTCTTTCATGTTGGACTTTAGTCCCATGGTGGTCCAGGTCCCGGCCATGTCCTTACGGGTTCTGGCCATGAGCTGATCCAGGCGGGTCAGGCTGAGTTGGCCAAGCAGTTCGGCATGTTTGCTGCTAAAGGTTTTTTTATTGTTTTGAAAACTTTCCACGCTCTTGTGATAGATAGTCTGCTCGGCGCGGGTTTTTTTCATCAGATGCAGAATCACATCCTCGTTCTTGCCGCTGAGTCCCTGTAGTTCTTTTAGCTGTTTGTTGACGGCGGCCAGACGTGAGGTGAGCAGATCGCGGGACTGGGTCACCATGTGGCCGATTTCAGCGATGATGTTTTCCCGTACCAAGGTTTGTTTCTGCGGCAGAATCCGGGTGGCCAGAATACTTTCCAGCGCCAGGATATTGCTTTTTTTCAGCAACTCATGGTCGGTGCGGATTTTCGCCAGGAGTCCTTTCTGGGCGGATACCGGGAATACGTTGGCGGGATCGATGCCCAGCATTTTAGCAGCGGAATTACATTGTGTGGCGATACTGTTGTGGATGGCTTCCTCACCCTTGAGTTCGTCCCATAGGGTATCAACCTTGTTAAGTACCACGATGCGGCTGTGGTGGGTATCGGCTCCCAGGGGATTGACATAGTGAGTCCACATGTCCATATCCGAGCGGGTGACGCCGGTATCCGCTGACAGCACAAAGATCACGGCCTGGGCATTGGGCAACATGTTAAGGGTCAGTTCCGGTTCATTACCCAGCGCATTGAGTCCCGGCGTGTCGAGAATGGACAGGCCATCTTTCAGCAGCGGATGAGGAAAGCTGATGATGGCGTGCCGCCACATGGGAATGTCGACAATCGCGTTTTTTTCGCCATCTTCGGCATTGAGCAGTCCCAGGCGAACGGCCACCGCGGCCGGTACGCGTTTGGTACGAACGACTTCCTTGAAGGCCTCGGCCATTTTCTCCGAGGAATTGGTGTCCAGGGTGATGGTGGTCCAGTTGATGGGTTCTTTTTTGTGTTCCTGAATACTGGTGTCTTCGAGACGGGTTTCGATGGCTAACAGGCGAATATAGCTTTGATCCGCTTTGTTGTCATAGAGCAGTTCGGTAGGGCACATGGTGGTGCGTCCCGCTTCCGAAGGCAGCATGCGACGATCGTATTCGGAAAAGAAAATAGCGTTGATCAGCTCGCTTTTACCACGCGCGAATTCGGCGACAAAGGCAATGCTCAAGCGGTCAGACTTCATCGTTTCCAGCAGCTCGTAAATGCGCAGATCCACTTCGGGACTGCTCATCTTATTATGTTCAAGCCAGCGCTGATAGTGGCCAATAGCCTGATTCAGATCGGCTTTCCAGCGACCATAAGCCTGCATTTGGTCCGTAAAACGATTCGTTGCCATAGTGAACTCAATCAGTATCCATTCCTAAACGCTAACTATAATAAATAGTGAGGTGTTCAATCAGGTATATGCGACAAAGCGTGAATTGCATCACAATTTATCCACAATAGTTTTGATCCTGATCGGGTAACGGTTTTTATAACGGCAGATGCCGGGAGAAGTTTAGGTGTTCTAAGCGCGAGGCTTCAGGTTCGGAGGCTGAATGGCGCCGGGTAGTTGCCGGGGATTTTCGATGGTGAATTGTTTGCTGCGGCTACTGGCGCCGCGCAACAAGTTCACCCGTGAAGTGGGCACCTGGAATACTGTCGCCAGATATTTGCGCAAATGCCGGTTGGCCTTGCCGTCAGCGGGCGGGGCGGTAATGCGTACTTTCAGGCTGTCGCCGTAGAGGCCGCAGAACTCATCCCGGCTGGCGCGCGGTTGCACATGGAGTCGAAGCACCAGCGTCTTGCCCTGCCAGTAGTAAAATGTTGCGCCGGTCAAAAGGCCATCATTGGCCGCATGCTGTAGGCCAGTCCGCGCGCCAGATCCTGTAGCGGCGCAATGATCAGCAACGTGGCCAGATAGAGGGCGATAATAGCGGCCATGGGCGAAAGATCCATACCCGAAATCGGTGGGATCAGATTACGGAAAGGACGCAGTACCGGGGCGGTGAGCTGGTCCAGCAGGGAGGCGACCGGATTGTAACCAGCGCTGGGGATCCAGCTGAGGATAGCCTGGATGAAAATACCGTATAGAAAAACCTTCAGCACCAGCGCCAGCAGTTCCACCAGCGCCAGTATGCCAAGCCCGAACAGATTGGGCAGGCCGCGCCCGGGCAGCAGGCTGAGCAGCAGCAGTTCCGCATATTCGAGCAGCAGCATCAGCACCATGGCGGCGCTGTCGAGACCAGCGAATCCGGGGATGATGCGTCGCAGGGGCAGCAGCGGCAGGTTGGTCACTTTGACGATGAATTGGGACAGCGGGTTGTAGAAATCGGCGCGCACCCATTGCAGCAGAAAACGCAGCATGATGAGCAGAATATAAAGTCCGAATAAGGTCTGGATAAGAAAGGCGCCGGCGTTGCTGAAATAACCCATTATTGATAATCCTTATTGTTTACTCACATGTTGGTTTTTTGGGTGCATTGTGGGGCAGAATGAAATGAAGCACCACAGGCACTTCCTTCGGTCGCCCAACAGCTTGTCTATTGCCCCAGTTCTTCAGCCAGTTCGCGGGCGCGATCGCGCGCCGCGCTTAGCGCTGCGGTGACCAGTTTTTCAAATCCACCCTCCTGGAAAGTTTGTATGGCGCGTTCGGTCGTGCCACCGGGTGAGGTGACATTTTGACGCAGGGTCGCCGGGTTCTCATTGATTTCCAGGGCCATTTTGGCGGCGCCAAAGGCGGTTTGTATCGTCAGCAGGCGTGCGTTCGCCTCGTTCAACCCCAGCTCCCGGGCCGCGCTGATCATGGCTTCCATAAACAAAAAATGATAGGCCGGGCCGCTGCCCGAAAGTGCGGTCACGGCATCCATTTGTGTTTCATCCTCGACCCATAGCGCCAGACCAACGGCGCGCATAATGGCTTCGGCGCTTTCCCGCTGCGCCTCGCTGGCGTGAGGATTAGCGTAAAGTGCGCTGGCGCCGGTTTGCAACAGGGCCGGAGTGTTGGGCATGGCGCGAATGATGGCTAATGGGCCGGTCTCGGCTTTTTGCTCCAGCCAGTGACGGATGGATGAGGTCGGGATACCGGCGACAATACTCAGATACAGGCTGCCCTGGGCTGGGCGAAGCGCCTGACAGATCTGTTTTAAAACCTGGGGCTTGACCGCCAGTACGATCACGTCGCACCGATCGACGAGAGCCTGGTTGTCTGTGGTGGTCCGGATGCCGAAATCATTCGCCAGCGCTTGCAACTGTTCTCTATCGGGCGCCGACGCCTGAATGTTATTGGCGGGCAAGCCGCTGGCGATGAGGCCGCCGATGAGACTGCGCGCCATGTTGCCGGCTCCGATAAAACCGATTTTGAGGGTGTTCATGAGGGTTATGATTTATCCTGTCAGTCGATTGAATGGCATTATAACGTTTATTGCAACGATTTACGCGGGCCGAAAAGACCGGTACCCACGCGTACCAGGGTGCTGCCTTCGGCTATCGCTGCTTCCAGATCACGCGTCATGCCCATGGACAGCGTATCCAGTTCGAATCCGTCCTGGCGTAGCTGCGTGTACAGCGCATGCAGTTCTCTGAATGGCCGGCGTTGCTGCTCGAAGTCGTTTTGCCGGCGAGGCAAGGTCATAAGACCGCGCAGACGCAGACGGGGCAGTGTCGCCAGTTCATAGGCCAGCGCTTCGGCGGCCTCGGGCGCGAGACCGGATTTGTCTGGATCAGCCGAAATATTGACCTGAATGCAGACATTCAGAGGTGGCAGGCCGGTGGGCCGCTGGTCATTCAGGCGGCGGGCGATTTTCAGCCGCTCCAGGGTATGCAGCCAGTGGAAATGTTCGGCCACCGGGCGGGTCTTGTTGGATTGTAAGGGGCCGATAAAGTGCCATGTAATCCTGTCGTTTAGTTGGGCGATCTTGGGCAGGGCGTCTTGCAGGTAGTTTTCAGCAAAGGTCTGCTGACCGCATTCATTTAAGACTTGTAGTTCACCAAGAGGACGGGTTTTGCTCACGGCGAGCAATTCGACCGAGCCGGGCGGACGCTGAGAGCGCTGTTCAGCCTGTGTGATACGGGTTCGAATTTGCGCCAGGCGTTGAGCTATGGTATTCATCGTAAGCCCAGTATAACTGTTTTTAAAGGGTTCAAGAATTGGGTGACTGCGACCGATAATAAGGCATGAAGAATAAACCGATGATACTGTTCACTGACTAACGGCTGACCCAGGAACCCTGCATGGATATTACTGAACTACTGGCTTTTAGCGTCAAAAGCGGCGCCTCAGATTTGCACCTGTCCGCAGGATTGCCCCCCATGATCCGTGTGGACGGGGACGTGCGCCGCATCAATGTTCCCGTTCTGGATCACAAGGTCGTGCACTCGCTGGTATACGACATCATGAATGACAAACAGCGTAAGGATTTCGAAGAGTTTTATGAAACAGACTTTTCCTTTGAAATCCCGGATCTGGCGCGTTTTCGAGTCAATGCCTTTAATCACAATCGCGGCGCCGGTGCGGTGTTCCGTACCATTCCCTCGAAAATCCTGACCCTGGATGAGCTTAACGCACCGGCAGTGTTCAAGGACATCTCCGATACGCCGCGCGGGATTGTGCTGGTGACCGGGCCGACCGGTTCCGGTAAGTCCACTACTCTGGCGGGCATGGTTGATTACAAGAATGACAGTGAATACGGCCATATCCTGACTATCGAAGATCCGATTGAATTCGTACACCAGAGTAAAAAGTGTCTGGTCAACCAGCGTGAGGTACATCGGGATACGCTGGGTTTCTCCGAGGCCCTGCGTTCGGCCCTGCGTGAGGATCCGGATATTATTCTGGTGGGTGAAATGCGCGATCTGGAAACCATTCGTCTGGCGCTGACGGCGGCGGAAACGGGGCATCTGGTGTTTGGTACGCTGCATACCACGTCGGCGGCCAAGACCATTGATCGTATTATCGACGTGTTTCCGGCGGCGGAAAAAGGCATGGTACGCTCCATGCTATCCGAATCCCTGCGTGCGGTTATCGCCCAGACGCTGTTGAAAAAAATCGGCGGTGGACGGGTTGCCGCGCATGAGATCATGGTGGGCACGCCCGCTATCCGCAACCTGATTCGCGAAGACAAGGTGGCGCAAATGTACTCCGTCATTCAGACAGGCCAGGCCCAGGGTATGCAGACGCTGGATCAGTGCCTTCAGGATTTGGTGGCGCGCGGCATTGTCGGCAAACCGGAAGCAAAAATGAGAGCCGCCAACAAGGATGCCTTTAATTAGTACAGATACAAGAGAAAAAGGAGTAGGTGGGCAGAGCGAGAGCGAAGCCCAACGAGCTAAAATAGACAGCAAGATACCAGTTATTAATCGTTGCAACAGTATTTGCATCATAGCCCCCTCTCCCTCTGGGATTTGG
>ENA-ORDP01000318-ORDP01000318.1-marine-sediment-metagenome-genome-assembly--contig:-NODE-318-length-32743-cov-8.614782_pt1 | contig 32743 bp, 28 predicted proteins | sample MGYA00248627_ERZ508539 | MGnify/ENA primary metagenome ERZ508539 (study PRJEB26208, sample SAMN05571518) | marine sediment metagenome | biome: deep sea; feature: Hydrothermal vent; material... | reverse complement strand
GCTCTGAGAGCGGTCCTTGATTCCCCGAGCCTCTTCCCATTCCGCCTCAGCCCCATTTCCGCGGATCACCTGGCAGCAAGCTCCGGGCAGCTCGATGTGCTCCGGCACGGTCTCGACCAGGATCTGATCATCCTACGATTGAGAAGCTAGTACATGACCACACTGAGCGTCATTTGACCAAGGCTATTTACTAATGGAGAATCCAGGGGCTTTGAAAATGCTACGGTCAGTTATCCCGCCCTTCAAGCCTCCACGGTCTCCGCGGCCTGCTCGCTGATCACGAAGGTCCCTTCAAGGGCGTCAACCGTGACCCGATCACCTTCACTTAGCTTGCCCTCGATCAGCTTCGTGGCGATGGCATTCTCCAGCTTGTCCCGGATGACCCGCCCCAGCGGCCGTGCCCCATAGTTGGGATCATAGCCCTGCTCTGCCAGCAGCTCCTTGGCCGGCTGGGTGATCTCCAGCTCGATCTCCTGCTCGGACAATTTGGCCCGCAGCTCGGTCAGCTTGAGCTCCACTATCTGCAAGAGATCGGCAGGCGAGAGCGGCTTGAAGACGATGATCCCATCCAAGCGGTTGATGAACTCCGGCCGGAAGGTATGCCGCACCTCACCTAACACCCGCTCCTTGATCTCGGCATAGGAGAGCGACTCGGTCTTGTCTCCATTGCCCATCTCAAAGCCCAGGCTGGGATGGCCGCTGATCAGCTCCGAGCCGATATTGGAGGTCAGGATGATCAGCGTGTTTTTAAAATCAACTGTGCGGCCCTGTCCGTCTGTCAGCCGCCCCTCGTCGAGCAGTTGCAGGAGCAGGTTAAAGACATCGTGGTGCGCCTTCTCGATCTCGTCGAAGAGAATGACTTGATAGGGCTTGCGTCGCACCGCCTCGGTCAGTTGGCCGCCCTCCTCGTAGCCCACATAGCCTGGCGGAGCGCCGATCAGGCGGGCTACGGTGTGCTTCTCCATGTATTCGCTCATGTCAATGCGCAGCAACGCCTCCTGGTCAGCGAAGAGGAACCAGGCCAGCGCCTTGGAGAGCTCGGTCTTGCCCACCCCCGTCGGCCCCAAGAAGAGGAAGCTACCGGTGGGGCGATGGGGATCGCTCAGGCCGGCGCGCGAGCGGCGCACCGCCTGCGAGACCGCCCGCACCGCCTCCTGTTGGTCAATGACCCGCCGGTGCAACTGCTCCTCCATCTGGGCCAGCTTGGCCCGCTCCTCCTCCAACATGCGCTGGGCCGGAATGCCGGTCCAGAGCGAGACGACTTCGGCGATATCTGCGGGAGTGACCTCTTGCTGCCCCTGACGGGCCTGATGCTCTTCGGCCAACTTGGCCCGCTGCTCGCGCAGCTCGGTCAGTTTTTCGCTCAGCTTCTCCCGCTTACGCGCGGGTGCCAGCGCAGAGAGGCGTTCTGACAAGCCGGAAATCTGGCCCTCCAGCTCTTCGATCTCCGGGGTGAAGGTCCGATCCACCCGGATCTTGGAGGCCGCCTCGTCCACCAGATCGATAGCTTTATCCGGGAGAAAACGATCGGTGATATAGCGCTGCGAGAGCTTGGTCGCGGCCTGCAGGGCTTCGTCGCTGATCTTGAGCCGGTGATGCTCCTCCAGCTTGGCGCGCAAGCCGCGCAGGATCTCGACCGTCTCAGCCGGTGAGGGCTCGCCGATGAGTACTTTTTGGAAGCGCCGCTCCAGCGCAGGGTCCTTCTCGATACGCTGGCGATATTCGTCCAGGGTGGTCGCCCCGATCACCTGAAAGCTGCCTCGGGCCAGCGGCGGCTTGAGGATGTTGGAGGCGTCAATGGCCCCCTCGGCCCCGCCGGCTCCCATGATATTGTGCAGCTCATCTATGAAGACCAGCGTATGTCCGTGGTCGGCCTCCACCTCCTTGATGGTCGCCTTGAGTCGCTCCTCGAACTCGCCGCGAAACTTGGAGCCGGCGACCATGGCCGGAATGTCTAGCGAGATCAGCTCTTTATCCTTGAGGGTTTCCGGCACATCGCCGGAGATGATCCGCTGCGCCAGCCCCTCGACGATGGCCGTCTTGCCCACGCCCGGCTCGCCGATCAGCACCGGGTTGTGCTTGCGACGCCGGGAGAGTATCTGGGCTACCCGCCGCAGCTCTCGCCCGCGGCCGATCACCGGATCGAGCTGCCCCTTACGGGCTAACTCGGTGAGGTTGAGGCTATAGCGCTCCAGAATCTGATAGCGGCCCTCCGCCTCGCGGTCGGTCACCCGCTGCTCGCCGCGCACCTCGCGCAATGCCCCGTAGACGGTTTCGGGGCTAATGCCGTATTTGTCGAGCAGTTGGCGCAGCTCCAGATGGGGCTCGCGGCTGATGGCGATCAGGAGATGCTCGACGCCCACGAACTGATCTTTCAGGCGCTCGGCCTCCAGCTCGGCCGATTTGACCACGCTCTCCAGCCGAGGAGTAATATATATCTGCTGGCCCACCGTAGTAGAAACCTGGGGTTTTTTGCTCAACAGGCGATCGAGATCTTTGAGCAGGCCGGGGAGCGGCACGTTCATCTTGGTCAGCAGCTCGCGGCCTACGCCCTCCTCCTCGGCCAGCACATAGAATAGATGTTCAACATCGAGCTGGTTGTGCTTGTAGCGCTCTAGCAGCTGGGAGGCGTCGCGGAAAAGCTCTTGAGCTTTCTCGGTGAAGGCGTCGAAGTGGATCATTATCGCTCACCTCATGGTAGTTCTGCTGAGATTAGCAATCTAACATTCAGTTTGCCAATTTCATTATAAGACCAACTCCACCGGTTGTCAAGGGCGAGGCCAAAAAGGTGCTTGGACGATTGGATAAAGTGCTGACAGCAAGCAATCTTAAGTCCATCAAGGGTCACGTTATGGGTTATATATAGTATTATGTGTAAAAACGGGTAGTTTAGGAAGTTGAGACACCCGGAGAACTCCTTCAAGATGAGGCATCACAGTCGTAAAGGAGGTTTGGACGTCTCAACGCAATCTGAGAGCCAAGGTACAGCATCAGTCGACTCAGGAGTTGGACGAGGAGCTGGAGAGGTGGCGCAGCCGGTCTCTGGAGAAGCGCTACCTCTATCTGGTGCTGGACGCCCGCTAACGAGCATGTGCGCGAGGATGGACAGGTGGAGGACGACACGGTACTGGTGGTAGTGGGGATTGACGAGCAGGGGTGGCGGGAAATCCTCAGCGTCCAGGTGGCTCCGACCGAGGAGGAAGCTAGTTGGAGAGAGGTCTTCCGCATCTGCTCCAACGGGGCCGGACCCTGGGGTGGTGCAGTATGTGGTCTCTGACGATCATCGGGAGTTGCGGGTAGCCTTAGCCTGCTACTTGCCCAGAGCGAAGTGGCAGTGGTGCCAGACTTACTACCATATGGAACGCTGGAGCCAAGGTGCCCCAAAGGGCTTGGCTGAAGGAAGCGATCAAGCGTGCACTGACGGTCTTTATATTTCCAGAGCTACCTCACCCCACCCCGGATGCTGAGGACGATGAACGGGCTGGGGCGGCTCTTGCAGGAACTCAAGCGGCGGAATCACGTAGTGCGCATTTTCTCCAACCGGAGGAGTTGCCTGAGGTTGATGAGTGCCCTGGCGATGGAGTAGAATAAAAAGCATGAGTGAGGAGGAGGAGGAGGTTTTAGCCGGAGCTCATCCTGAAAGAGCTCGATTTACACACCACACTTGACACAACCGGCGTTTTAAGAGAACGGGGAGGTAGTTGACTTATGCAATGGAGTAAGTTTATCCTTATCAAGAAGGGGTGATTAGTGATGATCATTCAGGAAGTCGAAGAGAAGCTTTCGCTACATTCAAAACATGCTTCTGAAGCTCTCAGCTTCCTAGAGGCATACGGTCTTCCAGGGCTTGAAGCAGGAGACCTTGAACATCACCAGATTCTAGATGTTTACTTTGACTTCGAAGGTGCTAAACTGCTTAAGAAAGGTCATTACTTGCGCTTTCGAAGCGATAACGGGGATGTTCTAGTTACCTGGCGCATTGCAGCACATCTGCAAAACACCGTTGTAATTGACGAGACGACACACCAACTAAACGATATCGGTATATCGTTAGCAATTAGCCAAATGAGGGACTGGCAACTGCTACCTAGATATGCAGACCTTATCTCACCAATCTTTCAGGAGAATCTTGCCAGTGTTGGCCTCCGTGAGATAATCCGAGTTAGGATAGAGCGACAGATTAAGACCTACTATCAAGACCGAAAGCGCCTACTGCGTATCAAGTTTGATGAATTTCGGTTCCCATCACTGCCTGGAGAACTAGGTTCTCAAGACCATTTTGAGTTTGAGACCGATGTTTACAGCGACGATGGCCTGATCTTAACACGCCAATTCCGATCGGATTTAAAGCGCACTTTCCCAGGAGAAATCGGGCGAACAGAGAAAGCTAAAGCGCTTTTCGGTTTAGACCTTCTTACAGATCAAGAGGAAGCACCCTTGTGATCATCGATTGGGTTCTCCTGGTAGAGCTTAGGGATTCTTTCGACCTCAATCTTGTCCGAGTCTAGTTTGAAGACCTGGCATACAGCTTTCTTCACCTCCTGTTTAAGCTTATCTATGTTTTGTATGTCGTTGTTCCCCTTAATTTTCTGCCTTAACAACCGAAAATCGAGGTAGATCCTTAAAGTAACCTTTTGGCTAGGAGCCATATCTGTTCGCTGAAGCAACGCGCTAAGCCTTTTAGTACCGATAGTTGGCATTTCCCCGGTAGGGAAGACCCAGATTTCCACCATTTCACTCTGTTCTCGACTCAACGCCTCAATTAGAAAATCAAAGAATACAGACTTCCCATCCTCCCTTGTTAGTCCCAATTCGGCAGCGAGTTCTCTTGTCTTTTGTTCACTCTTCCCGTGAAGCGACTCCATCTCCATCAGTTGTTTAGAGTCCACTTTTGCTTCTATATTGATATAGAAATAGCGCTTGGGCAGTTTGCGGTATAAATAGCGCTGGAAGTAGGGATTGTCTTTCAGAAGGTTGTGCATTTCTGGATCAGTAGCGCCAATGAGTTCACGTCCAGAAATCTCTTTCTGTGTCTCTAAGGCACGTAGAACCAGTTGTTCTGTCAGCGTAGTTATATGGTGTTTATAGACAACATCGTTTAGCCTTTCTCTCGCCCGAAGCAAGGTAAGAACAGCAGAGATACCTTTGTTCTTAATCCCTAATATTCTCCACAATGGGTCTTCTCCAGGTCGTTCCCCGACATCAAGCGTTTCATACACCCGTTCAGCATCAACAAGACGGGGAAATCCTATATTATGAGCATCACGTTGTAAGTAATCCAGACGATCTGCATCAATTGTACCGCTAACTATATCAGCAAGAAATTGGTTTTGGTTGGTAAGAGAGATACCGAGGCAAAACTGACGTATCCTATGGAGGTTTAACTGGACCCTATCAGCATGGTAAATCTGATTAATCCTTCTGATCTTCTTCTCAAAGTACTTACTGCTTAAAATATAATAGCCTATGAATTCATGAGCCTTAACGGTATGTAAGGGATTTTCTTTCTCTAGTCCGCCTTGTATTCCCTCCAACTTCCCCTGCATGAACTTTTCAGTAGTATGCGAAAGAGGGAAGTGGCCAATGTCATGAAGCAATGCGGCAGCCCATACGTGATGCTCGTCTGTTTCTCTAATACCTGTAGCATCTTTCGCGCAGCCCAATAGGTGCCAATGATATGCTCTAACCGTGAATAGCTAGCAGTTGGATAGAGTTTATGCACTGTACCGAGTTGCTGGATAAAAGCAAGTCGTTGAACTGGAGGGCTGTCCAGGAGGTCTACTAGAAACCCAGGCATCTCTATTGAACCATGAACCGTATCATAGATCTTCCGTGGTTGCTTGTATTCGCATACATCGCTGTTTTCTTCAAAATCGAGATGATCCCAGAAATCACTCAATTCCTTAATTCTCTCCTGTACATCATCAAGAGCAAGCAATTTACTCACATCCTTTAGACGGAATGAATGGGATAGAGATATTATATGTTATTTACAGGGGTATTGCCTCTTGCATTTGTAAGAACCTCTTCTTGCATTCGTCAAATCTTTCATTGATATCTAATATCTGGTGCTCTTTCCTATTTTCTAGATGTAGCTCTAGCTCCTTTATCAGTTGGGTTGTTAGCTTTCCTTTAGAGCTTTGCTCCTTTGTAATTGTTTGCACAGCTTTCCTTCCCTCCTCAGTAATCTCGTAAAGGAGAGTAGGCTCTCCATTACTTTGCTCGTTGTACCGCACCCACCCATTGTATCGAAGCCAGAAGAGACTCTTCTTAATTTGCCAGCTGTGGATTCCACCATATTTCTGAGTGAAATCTGCATCGCAGAACAAACGTTGTCCCTCTACCTCGATCTCTCCATTAAGCCAGTAGGCGATCGCCTGTATCTCGTATTCTTCCATCTTGGATTCTTCTGACAGCAACAACAAAGTACTCTCTAGGCTAGGTATACCTGTCACCCTTCGATTTGCCACCGTGCTTCCTCCTTAATTCGTTTATGCTCCTCTCTGTTTAATGACCGGCCTCTATTACTTTAACAGCACCTCCCTTTTAAGTTTGTGATCGCCCTTACACTCAGAAATCATAGCGTCCGCCCAGGCTGCCGGCGACGGAGATCACTGAGGGTGAGCCGCTGCTGATCAGCGAGCCGGTGATCTGGGCAAAAATATCAACCGGCAACTGCGGTGTCCGGTACTCCAGGCCGGCGAGCAAGCGCGCCCCCGGGACCCAGCGGCCGACAACTGCGATGAGCGTGGCCCCCGCGCCGATGAAGGGTCGCAAGGTCAACTTGGCCACGGTGACCGTTCCCAAATAGAGCTTGGCATCCAGCGAGGCCTCGAAGGAGACCAGGCCGCTAAAAGCGAAGGGCATCGAGGCCTCTAGGGCCAGATGGTCACCCAGGCGCAGCGAGGCCAGCGCGGCCAGCGGGAATTGCAGGCCGATGCCCGGATGTAGGGCAGGAGCCATCTGCAAGGTAGGAGCAGCTAGAGCTGGTGTGGCAACAAGAGCCGAGGTGAGCAGGGTGACCAGCACGACCAATATCAGCATTTTCTTCATGAGCTAAAACTCCCTTTCTCTGATTATTGTGGACCTAGAAGTCATAGCGTGCCCCCAGGGCCACCGAGAGGGTGGCCGGCGCACCGGGGGAGAGCCCCGCCTCGACGAAGAGGCTCAAGGGGAAAGTGGGAAACTGAAATTCGGCGCCTCCGATCACGCTGGGTACGATCAGCACCCCAATCCCGGCTCCTACCCCACCCATGGCAAAGGTCACCCCTCCGCCCAGGAAGGGCTTGAGCGGCAGGCTCTCCAGGGGAAGGAAGAACTTAATATCCAGCATCATCGCCAACAGGCCGCTGCCCAGCGCGCTAAGCGGCAGGCCGACCTCCAGGGCGAGCTGATGGCTGAGACGCAGCATCACGAAGGGGATCAGATCTCCGCTGAGCTTGAGACCCACCCCCAGCCCGCTGGTGTTGCTCGCCGGTGCCACCTCTACCGTCGGTGGGCTCGTCTGTCCCCAGGCCGTCCCGGCGGGCAGCAGGCCGACGCTGAGGAGCACCACTCCCAAGACCAGCGCTCGCCAATATTTAGTTTTCAGCCCCATAGCTCATCGCCTCCCACAGGTTAAGTTAGGCTAGTTTTCTTGCCCGACCTGCTCCAGCACCTCGTCGGGTATATCGAAATTGGCATAGATCTCTTGCACGTCGTCCAGCTCATCCAGCTTGTCGACGAACTTGAGGATGTGTGTGGCCTCCTTGCCCTCCAGCGGGACGGTCGTCTTGGGCACCATGCTCACCTCGGCGCTCTGGGCCGAGACACCCAACTCTTCCAGGCCGGCCCGCAACCGGGCCAGCTCCGTCGGAGTGCAATAGATCTCCAACTCCTCCCCCTTGTCCTCCACATCCTGGGCCCCCAGCTCCAGGGCGCTCAGGGTCAGCTCATCGGGATCATGATCCCCCAGGGCGGCCTTGTTCAGGGTGATCACCCCGCGGCGCTCGAAGAGCCAGGCCACCTTGCCCTCCAGGCTGCCGCCATACTGTTCGAAGACATGGCGCACCGCCGCCACGGCGCGGTTCTTGTTGTCGGTGACCACTCGCAGCAGCACTGCCACCCCATGAGGGCCATAGCCCTCATAGGTCGCCTCCTCGAATTGCATCCCCGGCAGCTCGCCGGTGGCCCGCTTGATGGCCCGCTCGATGTTCTCCTTGGGCATGTTGATCGCGCGCGCCCGGGCGATGGTGTCGGCCAGGGCCGGGTTGGCTGCCGGGTCGGGCTCCCGGCGGGCCAGCATGATGATCTCCCGCGAGAACTTGGAGAACTGCTTGCTGCGCAGCGCGTCTTGGCGCCCCTTACGGTATTTGATATTGGCCCATTTTGAATGTCCGGACATATGGCATCACTCCGAGTAAAAGTTTAGAATATTTACTGCGCCCTTGCAAACCGGCCCGGCCGGCCGGGCCGCAGGGTGGTCTCTCGAGCTGGCAAAACACGATTATTTCTCACTGTATGGGCGAATCTTCTATTTGCCCTCGTCCGTGGTTCAGCGAATCATCCGGGAGGTGATACCCTTGGACAAAGAACAGCAGAGCCGAGCTGAGCCGATCCATGAGACCGAACGGGTGGAGTTGGCCGAAGAGCTGGCCGAGAAGCCCCAAAAGGAGTCGGCGCAGATCATCACCGAGCTGTCGCCGGAGGCGGCCGGCGAGGTGCTCGATCACATGGAGCCGGAAGAATCATCGCTGCTGCTGGCCCAACTGCCCCAGAGCCAGGCGGCCCAGATCTTGGCGGAGATGTCCCCCGATATGGCGGCCGACCTGATGGGCTCGCTGCCCGCCGCCACGCGTAGCGCCCTGCTCGGTGAGATGGAACGGCCGGAGGCGCACACCCTGCGTCGCCTGATCGCCTATCCGCCCGACAGTGCTGGCGGGATCATGTCTCCGGAGGTGGTGGCGCTGCCGGAGCAGCTCACCGCCCAGCAGGCCATCGGCCGGCTGCGACAGTTGGCCGATGAGGTTGAGACGATCTACTACGCCTATGTCGTGGACCAGGCCGGCCGGCTGGAAGGGGTGCTCTCCATGCGCGAGCTGATCATCCAGCCCCCACAACGGCCCATCCGGCAGATCATGGATCGCCAGGTACTGCGCGTGCGCGATGACACCGATAAAGAAGAGGTAGCTCATCTCTTCCAGCGCTACGGTTTCTTGGCCTTGCCGGTGGTAGACGCCCAAGATCGCCTGCTGGGTATCGTCACCGTGGACGATGTGATTGACGTCATTCGCGAGGAGGAGACCGAGGACATGCAGCGGCTGGTCGGGGTGCTCCCCGAGGAGCGGGCCCTCTCCCCCTGGTATGCCTCGCTGCGTCGCCGGCTGCCCTGGCTCTCGATCAATCTGCTGACCGCCTTCGCCGCCGCCGCGGTGGTAGGAGTCTTTCAGAGCACCATCGCCAAGTTCACTGCCCTGGCGGTTTTGATGCCCATCGCGGCCGGCCAGGGAGGCAACGCCGGCTCGCAGACGGTGACGGTGGTAGTGCGAGGGATGGCCTTGGGCGAAGTCGAGCCAGGCAGCGGCTGGCAGGTGCTGCGCAAGGAGATCTTATTAGGCACGTTGAACGGTCTGCTCATCGGCGGCATCGTCGCTGCTATCACCTATCTGTGGCAGGGCAGCGCCCTCTTGGGGCTGGTGGTGGCCTTGGCCATGTTCTTCAACCTGATCATGGCCGGGGTGGCCGGAGCACTGATCCCACTGGGACTGCGCTTCTTTGGTGCCGACCCGGCCTTGGCCGCGACCATCCTGCTCACCACGGTGACCGACATCTGCGGCTTCTTCTTCCTACTGGGCTTGGGCACGCTGCTGCTGGGCTAGGGATGAAAAAGAGCTTCTCATCTTGGTTTGCTTGCCGCAGCAGCCCGGTGCTGCTAAGATAGCTGCATCTTTAAAAAAGTGAGGGATGAACACCGTGAAGAGCTCTGGTGGATATAAAATCGAGCGCAAATATCAAGGGCAACCGATTCGCCTCGACCCGACCGCGGACCCCAAGGAGAATGAGACCGCCCTGCACTTCAGTGGCGGCGATCGCCTAGCTTGGGTCAGCAGCTACGAGCCGGCGGTGATCGAAGGGTTGCTCCACCATAAGCACTTTCGCTTGGAGCAACTGATCACCATGAGGATCGACGGCTGTGATGCGGTGGTAGGGCTGATCGGGCGATTGCCCATCGGAACGCTGCGCATCGGTCGGCGGCGCGCCTCCGATCGTCATGACCTGATCGTGACTACTCCCCACGGCTAATGCCGATGGATCGGCACGACTGTATACCAACGCCAACCAGGCCAAACGGCGATTTACCTCACTGCTAGTCCCCCTCCGCATCGCCCGGTTGGCCGGTAGCCCGGCTTGGTCCGGCCGAACCTGGGCAGTACTCTGCAACTTGCTCGAATTAATCTCGGCAGGTTATTATTTGTAACGATCAGGAGGCGGAGCATAATGAATACAAGTCGCATCAAAGCGGGCAAGCCCTGGAGAGCCATGGCGCTGCTGGCTCTGCTGCTGAGCTTGGCAGGCTCCATCTTGCTCGCCGCGGCCCCACCAGGGCCCTCCCCGGAAGCGGGAGGGAAACTGTTCCAACAGAAAGGATGCGCAGCCTGTCACACCATCGGTCAGGGTGACCGGGTGGGCCCGGACCTCAAGGGGGTAACCGCCCAGCGAAAGCGTGCTTGGCTGATCCGCTGGCTGCTGGAGCCGGACAAGATGCTGGCCGAGAAGGATCCCATTGCCATTAAATTACTCAAGAAATACAACAACGTGCCCATGCCCAACTTGGGGCTGAGCAAAGCCCAAGCCGAAGAGCTCATCGCTTATTTGGCCAGCGTGGCGCAAGCATCCAAGCCTCAGCTACCGGCGGGTAAGAAGGCCCCAGAGACCACCGGCAATCCGATCATCGGCAAGGACCTGTTCACCGGTGCGATCGCCTTCCAGAACGGCGGTCTCTCCTGCATGGCCTGCCATAGCATCGCCGGTATCGGGGCGCTGGGCGGCGGGGCGCTGGGACCGGACCTGACCCTGGTGTACGGCAAATTGGGAGCAGCGATGATCACCTGGCCCCAGAACGTGCCGCCGATGAAGCCGATCTATGCCTCCGAGCCGCTCACCCCGCAGGAGCAGGCCAATCTGCTGGCCTTCTTCAAGGGGGCGGTAGCCCAGCGGCCCACCCAGGCGATCGGGCAGTTGGCTCTCTTGTCCCTGGCCGGGCTGATCGTGCTGTTGGTGCTGGCCCAACTCACCTGGCGGCGGCGTCTGCCTGGGGTACGGCAGTCCCTGGTAAAACGAGGATCAAAATAGATAGATAAGAGGGAGGCAGAACAGATGGGCTGGATTCAGGATTTGATCGACCCCAAAGCGCGCCAGTGGGAAGAGTTCTATCGCAATCGCTGGCAACACGATCGGGTAGTTCGCAGCACCCACGGAGTCAACTGCACCGGCGGCTGTTCTTGGGCCGTCTACGTAAAAGATGGCATCATCACCTGGGAGATGCAACAGACGGACTATCCCCTGCTGGACTCCCACTTGCCCCCCTACGAGCCGCGCGGCTGCCAACGGGGCATCTCGGCCTCTTGGTACGTCTACAGCCCGATTCGGGTCAAGTACCCCTATATTCGCGGCGCGCTGGTGGATCTGTGGCGCGCAGCCCGCGCTCAGCATGATAACCCGATTGAAGCTTGGGCCTCGCTGGTGGAAGACGAGCAGAAGCGCACCCGCTTCCAGAAAGCCCGCGGCAAGGGCGGCTTCCGCCGCGCCAGTTGGGACGAGGCATTGGAGATCGTCGCCGCCGCTTGTCTGTATACGGCCAAAAAGTGGGGGCCGGATCGGGTCTTCGGCTTCTCGCCCATCCCGGCGATGTCCTATCTGTCATACGCGGGCGGCTCGCGCTTCTTGCAGCTCTTCGGCGGGGTGAACATGAGCTTCTATGACTGGTATGCCGATCTGCCCAACGCCTTTCCCGAAGTATGGGGCGATCAGACCGACGTCTGCGAGAGCGCCGACTGGTACAATGCCAAATACATCATTTCCATGGGCTCCAATCTCAATATGACCCGCACGCCGGACGTGCACTTCATCGCCGAGGCGCGCCACGAGGGGGCCAAGTTCGTGGTCATCGCTCCGGACTTCAGCCAGGTGGCCAAATACTCCGACTGGTGGATTCCGGTGCAGGCCGGGCAGGATGCCGCGCTGTGGATGGCGATCAATCACGTGATCTTAAAAGAGTTCCACGCCGAGCGTCAGGTGCCCTATTTCGTGGATTATCTCAAGAAATACAGCGATGCTCCCTTCTTGGTGGCCCTGGAGCCGGAGGAAGAGGGCTATCGGGCCGGACGCTTCCTGCGCGCCAATCGCTTGCAGCGCTATCAGGGCGCGGAAAATGGCGACTGGAAACTGCTCATTTGGGACGAGCGTAGCGATGAGCCGCGCATGCCCAAAGGGACGGTGGGCTTCCGCTGGCAGGAGCAGCAGGGCCAATGGAACCTCAAGATGGAGGACGGGCTGGACGACAGCCCGCTCGCCCCGACGCTCAGCTTTCTCGAGGGGCACGATGAGGTCGTGCAAGTGTCGTTCTATGAGTTCCTGGAGAGCAAGACCTATGAGCGCGGCGTGCCGGTCAAATACGTCGAGACCGACGAGGGGCGAATCGCCGTGACCACCGTCTTCGATCTCTTGAACGCCCAGTTCGGCGTGGGCCGTGGCCTGGCGGGCGATTATCCGGAGAATTACGAGGCCGAAGCGCCTTATACCCCCGCCTGGCAGGAAAAATATACCGGCATCGGTCGCGAGACGGTCACCCGCCTGGCACGCGAGTTCGCCGCCAATGCCGAGGTGACCAAGGGTCGCTCGATGATCATCATCGGGGCCAGCATCAATCACTGGTACAACAATAATTTGGCCTATCGTGCCCCGATCACCGCCCTGATTCTTTGTGGCTGCTGCGGGCGCAACGGTGGCGGGATGAACCATTATGTCGGTCAAGAGAAACTAACACTCATCGCCCCCTGGACTAGCCTGGCCTTCGCCTTGGACTGGGCCAAGCCACCGCGCCGCCAGCAGACCCCGACTTGGCATTATGTGCATAGCGACCAGTGGCGCTATGAGGGCGATTTTTCCGAATATGCCCCGGTCCCGCCTAAGACCCGCTGGGCCAAGGGCCACGCCATAGATTTGGAAGCCCTGGCGGTGCGGCTGGGTTGGATGCCCTTCTTCCCCCAGTTCAATAAGAACCCCTTGGAGATCATCAAAGAAGCGCAGGCCGCCGGAGCGAAGACCGAAGAGGAGATCGTCAACTGGGTGGTTGAGCAACTAAAATCTGGAGATAAGAATAAGCATCAGAACGATCATGCGCCTCTCAAATTCGCGGTGGACGATCCGGACGCACCGGAGAACTGGCCGCGGGTCTGGATCATCTGGCGCGGCAACGCCATGGCCTCTAGCGCCAAGGGGGCCGAGTTCTTCCAGAGGCACTATCTGGGCACCCATGACAACATCGTGGCTGAGGAGAAGGCCAAGGGACGGGTCAAGACGGTGAAGTTCCGTGAGCCGGCCCCGCGGGGCAAGATGGATCTAGTCGTAGATCTGAACTTCCGCATGGACTCTTCGGCCTTGTACTCGGACATCGTGCTCCCGGCGGCCTTCTGGTATGAGAAGAATGATCTCAATACCACCGATCTGCACTCCTTCGTGCATCCCCTGGGCCAGGCGGTCCCGCCGGTCTGGGAGGCGAAGAGCGACTGGGAGATTTTCAAAGCGTTCGCCAAGAAGGTCAGCGAGCTGGCTCCTCAGATCTTCCCGGAGCCGGTCAAGGACCTGGTGACCGTGCCACTGCTGCACGACACGCCCGACGAGCTGGCTCAGACAGAACCGAAGGACTGGCGCGCCGGAGAGTGCGAGCCGCTGCCCGGCGTGACCATGCCCCACCTCAAGGTCACCGAGCGAGATTATCTCAATCTGTATAAGCGCTTCATCTCGCTGGGCCCCCGGATTCGCGAGGATGGCATCGGCGGCAACGGCGTCCGCATTCCGATCAAGAAGTTCTACGATGATTTATTGAAAAACCCGGTAGGCGGCTCGCCCGATCCGCGCCGCCTGCGCTGCGTGGAGTGGAACGGGCAGAGGTACCCCTGCTTGGAGGACGCGCTCGACGCGGCCAACGTGCTGCTCTATCTCGCCCCGGAGACCAACGGCGAGGTGGCCTATGAGGCGTATAAACATGAGGAAGAGCGGGTGGGTCTGCCCTTGGCCGACTTGGCCGAGGAGAATCGCGGCGTGCGGATGAACTTTCTCGATCTGACCCGTCAGGTGCGCCGCACGCTGGGCAGCCCCTGCTGGACCGGCATCGTCAACGACGGCCGGGCCTACGCCGCCTGGTGCCTCAACGTGGAACGGCTGGTCCCTTGGCGCACGCTCAGTGGCCGCCAGCACTTTTACATTGACCATCCCTGGTATCTGGACTTCGGCGAGCACCTGCCGACCTGCAAGCCCAAGCTGGACCCGCGCCAGACCGGGGACATCGTCAAGAGCCTGGTAGATGACCAGGCCCTGGTGCTCAACTACATCACCCCGCATGGCAAATGGGGCATCCACTCAACTTATAAAGATAATCTGCGGATGCTCACCCTCTCGCGCGGTATGGACCCGATCTGGATCAACGATAAAGAGGCCGAAAAGATCGGTCTGGTAGACAACGACTGGGTGGAGGTCTACAACGATAATGGCGTGGTAGTAACCCGCGTGGCGGTCAGCTCGCGGGTTCAGCCGGGGACCTGTCTCTACTACCATGCGGTGGAACGGACGATCTACATTCCCAAGTCGCAGCTGCGGGGCGGCAAACGCGCCGGCGGCCATAACAGCCTGACCCGCACGCGCATCAACCCGGTGGAGCTGGCCGGAGGCTACGCTCAGTTCACTTACGGCTTCAACTATTGGGGGCCGATCGGCGTCTTCACCCGGGACACCTACTGCGTGGTGCGCAAGCTGTCCAAATTGGAGTGGTGAGATGAATCGAGAGATGGAACGTTCAAGGAGCGTGCAGGCGATAACGCCCTGGCTCGATCGTGATGAAGGCATTTTCAAGGGAGATGCCAGCGGCAGCCAGATCCTGCAACATGTCGCTGATAGCCGTTGCCATCTGTGGAACAGGAACCTTGCGCAGGGTGATCAAGCCGAAGTGCCGCTGAGGCATTTTGAGAGCGATTCCCAGGTCTTGCGTCACCAGCACCATGCGATGAACTTCCGCGTAGCGGATGATCTCACTGTCATCAGCTCGGGCCATGCCCAGGCGGCCCACATGGCTGGCCTGATACCTCAAGGTCACCAGTTCGTCAGCAACTTGCGGTGGGATGTTCTGATCAACCAGCAGGTGCATCGGTTAGGTCAGGACCCCAACACGGATATCTTCGAGCACGTCCGCCGTATAGGAGAGAGCCTGTTTTATCTGTTCCGGCTCGACCTCATAGGACCGAGCCACCTCTTCTATGCTCCCCAAGTCAACCAAGGCCCGGACCACCGCCCAAATCGGTATACGCGTTCCTTGCAACACCGGAGTACCGGAGACCAGGTCAGGCCCAGCTTCAATGCCAGGGGCAATCTGCTGTCGTGCTTGATGCATCGCTTTCACTTCCAGTTTCAGAGAATATGTCGTCTGAACTCAACCAACGGTAGCACACTGGGCCCCTATCTCGCAACTGAATGTCGGAGGTAAAGACGATGAACATTAGAGCCCAAGTTTCGATGGTCTTTCACCTGGATAAGTGCATCGGTTGTCATACTTGCAGTGTGGCCTGCAAGAACATCTGGACCGACCGGGTGGGCGCCGAGTACATGTGGTGGAATAACGTGGAGACCAAGCCCGGCACCGGCTACCCCACCCTCTGGGAAGACCAGGAGAAGTACAAAGGTGGCTGGGAGCGCAGCGGGGCGAACGGCCATTCCTCCAAGCTGCGGCTCAAACTGCAAGGCCGCGGCGGGGCGCTGGCTAACATCTTCTTCAACCCCTATCTGCCCACGGTAGATGATTATTACGAGCCCTGGACTTATGATTACGAGAATCTGTTCAACGCGCCGGAGGGGGACGATCAGCCCACCGCTCGACCGGTCTCGCTGATCACCGGCAAGACCATCGAGACGATCGAGGCCGGTCCCAACTGGGACGATGACCTGGGCGGCTCACCGATCTACGCGGCCAATGATCCTAACTTGTCCCGGCTCAGCGCCCAAGAGCGCGAGCAGATGAACGAGCTGGAGCGGGTGGTCTTCTTCTATCTGCCGCGCATCTGCAATCATTGTCTGAACGCCGGCTGCGTGGCCGCCTGCCCCGCCGGGGCGATCTATAAGCGCGGTGAGGACGGCATCGTGCTCATCAGCCAGGAGAAGTGCCGCGCCTGGCGGATGTGCATCTCCGGCTGTCCTTATAAAAAAACTTATTTCAACTGGAACACCGGCAAGTCCGAGAAGTGTATCCTGTGCTTTCCCAGGCTGGAGACCGGCCAAGCGCCGGCCTGCTTTCATAGCTGCGTGGGGCGCATTCGTTATCTGGGGGTGCTGCTCTACGATGCCGACCGCATCGAGGAGGCGGCCGGCGTATCCGATGCCGAGCTGGTCGAGGCCCAACGCTCACTCATCCAAGATCCGTTTGATCCCAAGGTGATCGGAGACGCCAGAGCCAGTGGCATCTCCGATCAAATGATCGCCTCAGCCCAGAACTCGCCGGTCTATAAGTTCGTGATGCGCTGGAAGCTGGCCTTGCCTTTGCACCCGGAGTTTCGCACCCTGCCGATGCTCTTCTACGTGCCACCGATGCTGCCGGTGCTGGCCAAACTCCAGCAGGGACGCTACGAGTTGGCCGACGGTCACGAGGAGGGGCTGGCACCGATGTTCAGCTCGCTGGAGCAGGCGCGGCTGCCCTTGCGCTACATGGCCGGTATGTTCTCGGCCGGCAACGAAAGAATCATGGAGGCGGTCTACCGCAAGCTGATCGCGGTGCGCCTCTACATGCGTGCGAAGCAGGTCAAGGACATCTCGGAAGCCGAAGCACAGATGGCCTTGAAGTTGGGAGAGACAACTCCCGAGGAGGCCGAGGCGATCGTCCGTCTGACCGCGCGGCCCACCTACGAGGAGCGCTTCGTCATCCCGCCGCTGGCGCGCGAGCAGGCCATCGAGGCCACGCTGGATCCGTACACCCACAAGCTGGAGGCCGGCTTTGGCTTCCGTCAGAGCCCGGAGCGCAGGTGGTGAGCATGTCGGCGATGACCGATATAACTAGCAACGAAAGGCGCGTCTTGCGGTACTTCGCTGAGATCCTGAACTATCCCCAAGCCAGCCTGATTGATACAGTGCGGGCCTGCGAGGCGCTCGTCCCGCTTGAGGCTCGCTTGCTGCTGGGCGAATTCCGGGGCTTGGTCCAGACGATGCCCCTGGGCCGCTTGCAAGAGCTCTACACCGGCACCTTCGACTGGGACACAACTTTCCCGTTGCATTTGGGCTATTACCTCCTGGGTGAGAACTATAAACGCTCCGTTTTTCTAACGGAGCTCAAGGCGCGCTATCGCGCTCAGGGGTTCGATATGGCAGGGGAGACTGAGCTGCCGGACCATCTACCGGTCATCCTGCGCTTTCTAGCCGTTTGCCATGATGAAGAGTTGAGCAGAGAGCTCATCGCGGAGGCTCTTTTGCCGGCACTGGACAAGATGTTCAGTGAGGAGCAGGAGCGGGCCGACCATCCCTACGCCGGGGTCTTTCGGGCTTTGCAACAGGTGCTCCGCTCGCAGCCCAGCGGGCTGGACCGATTAGCAACAGCATCTCAGAGAGGAGGCAATTGATGATTGACCTGGTACTCTTTGTGGCCTTTCCGTATGTCGCGGTCGTCTTGGCCGTGCTGTTTGGCATCTATCGCTATCGCAGCGATCGGTTCTCTTATTCGAGTTTTTCCTCGCAATTTCTAGAGAACCGTCAGCTATTTTGGGGCTCGGTGCCCTGGCATTATGGCATCGTGATCATCCTCTCGGCCCACTTGCTGGCGGCGCTCTTTCCCAGAGCCTGGGCCCAGTTAATCGCCGCGCCGCTGCGCCTCTATGTGCTGGAAGTCACCGGTCTGGCGCTGGCGCTGCTGACTTTGCTTGGTCTGGTGCTGCTGATCCTGCGTCGTCTGCGCAGTGCCCGTGTCTTTGCGGTCACCTCAGCGATGGACTGGGCGCTGCTGGTAGCGCTACTGGTTCAGGTGGCGTTGGGCTTCTGGGTGGCGCTCTTCTACCGCTGGGGCTCTGACTGGTACCTGCATACGGCCGTTCCCTGGCTCTTCTCTCTGGTGGTTTTCCAGCCGCAGATTCAATACGTCACCGCCCTGCCCTGGATCGTCCAGCTGCACATGCTGTGGGGCTTCTTTATCATCCTGCTCTTTCCCTTCACCCGGCTGGTGCATCTGGTGACCGTGCCCATCACCTACCTGTGGCGGCCCTATCAGGTGGTCATCTGGAACCGGCGCATGAGGAGGGGGCGCTAATGCCGACGGTCAAAGGTAGCCCCAACGAGGGGCTCTTCGGTGCCACGCTGGGATTCTTCATCGGCTTCGCCGCCGTCTCGCTCTTTGGCCCCACGGCGCAACGCTTCAAAGAGGTCATGGATTTGAGCCCGGTGTTGGTCGGTCTGTTGGTGGCCATGCCTGCCTTGTCCGGCTCGCTGCTGCGCATTCCCTTTTCGGCCTGGGTGGATACCACCGGCGGGCGCAAGCCGTTTTTGGTGCTGCTGGCCCTCTCCATCGTGGGGATGCTGGGCCTGTCCCTGGTGATCTTTACGCTCTACCCCGATCACTTGAATGCCAGTCTCTATCCCCTGATTCTGCTGCTGGGGTTGCTGAGCGGCTGCGGCATTGCGACCTTCTCGGTGGGCATCAGCCAGGTCTCCTATTGGTTCCCTAAATCGCGCCAGGGCTGGGCGTTGGGGACCTATGCCGGCATCGGTAACATCGCGCCGGGGCTGTTCGCTTTCCTGCTCCCTCTGGCGCTTGCTTCCTGGGGCTTGGCCGGCTCCTATCTGGCCTGGTTGATTTTTCTGATCATCGGCACCGCCCTCTATTACCGGAGCGGGCTCAATGCCTGGTATTTTCAGCTGCGCAGCCAAGGCACAGCCGCCCAGAAAGCCAAGCGTGTAGCCCGCCGGCAGGGCCAGGAGATCTTCCCCGCAGGCAGTCTGACCGACAGCCTGATGATCTCGGCGCGGGTGTGGAAGAGCTGGGCTCTGGTGGTCATCTATTTCAGCACTTTCGGTGGTTTCATCGCCCTGACCGCCTGGTTGCCGACCTACTGGGAATCGTTCTTCGCCGTCGGTGCAGTCACCGCTGCCATGCTCACCGCGCTCTATGCTATTCTCACTTCGGTGATTCGCATCGTGGGAGGATCGGTGGCGGATCGAATTGGCGGAGAGAACACGGCTATCCTGGCGCTACTGACCATGCTGGTCGGAGCGGTGCTGATGACCGTTTCGCACGACTACTATCTGGCCGTGCTGGCCGAGATCCTGATGGCCTTGGGGATGGGCGTTGGCAATGCTGCCGTCTTCAAACTGGTGCCTCAGGAGGTCCCAGAGGCGGTCGGCGGCGCGGCCGGCTGGGTCGGGGGGCTAGGCGCCTTCGGTGGCTTCGCCATCCCGCCGGTGCTGGGGATCTTCGTGCGGGTGCAGGGGCAGAGCGGCTATGCCAGCGGTTTCGTGACCTTCATCGTGCTGGCAATCATCTCTGGAGGGATAGCCTATCTGCTCAAGCGGACGCATCTGGTCCAGACCGGCAGCCGGAAGGCCAGCGCCGCCTGATATTGCCCGATTTCTCCCTCTCCCAAGACCGCCCTACGCCTGCAACCCGATGATCCCCTGGGCAGCTAGCGCGCGTATGCTGGCCTCCGAATAGCCAAGTGCCTTCAAAATCTCACCGCTATGCTGACCCAGCCGGGGAGCGCGTCCGGCCGGCGCAGACGGCTTGCCGCTTAGTTGAAAGGGCAATCCCACGCTTCTACTAGCTCGATCAACCCGTTGCCGGTGGCGTATTTGAGGGTCATCGAGCGCGGCTGCTAGATCATTGACCGGTCCCACTGGCAAGTTGAGCCCCTGAAAATAACTGAGCCACTCCGATTGGCTCTTGCCGGCAAAGATTTTTTGCAATTCGCCGATAAGCTCGTGCTGGCGTTGCTCCGGGGCCAACTGCTCGGGGATGAGCTCTTCCCGGCCTAGCGCCCGACAGAGAGCGGTCCAAAAGCGCGGCTCCAGCGCACCCACGGTCAGATACTTTTTATCTTGAGTGCGATAGATATTGTAGCAGGCATAACCGCCGGTGAGCACCATTGCTTCCGGACGAGGGCTCTGACCGGTAGCGGCCAGCTCGGCCGTGTGCAGGATCATCAGGGAAAGAGCAGAGTCTGTCAAGGAGAGATCTATAAACTCGCCCTGTCCCGTGCGCCCGCGCTTCAGCAGCGCTGCCAGGATGGCCAACGCGGCGAAGAGCCCACCGGCCAGATCGGCTATGGGCACACCGGGAATGGTAGGTTGGTCTGGGCCGGTCAGGCTCAGCAGGCCGGCGATTCCCACGTAGTTGATATCGTGCCCCACCCGATCGCGATAGGGGCCGTCCTGGCCGAAACCGCTGAGCGAGCAATAGATTATGCTTTCATTGACACTTGAAGCAGCCGGATAGTCTATGCCCAAGCGCTGGGCTACTCCGGGTCGAAAGCCCTCGACGATCAGGTCGGCTTGCTCTACCAGTTTGAAAAGAATCTCACGACCTGCAGGTGCTTTCAGCTCCAGCGCCAAAGATTTCTTATTGTGATTGAGGGCAGCGAAGCGAGCACCGATTCCGCCGGGCAGCAGCGGTGGGATGGCGCGCACCGGGTCACCCTCGCCCGGCCGCTCGATCTTGATCACTTCGGCGCCCAGGTCAGCTAAGATCAGCGTGGTATAGGGACCGGGCAGTAGCCGGGTCAGGTCGAGCAGGCGCAGGCCGGCCAATGCAGCGGATCGGTGGCTGCCCGGCGCCGCCGGAGCTTGCCTTAGGGACATGCTAACCTCGGCCCTTGGGACCGCCAAAGCAAGACCGCCCGGAGCTTGTCCGGGCGGTCTGCTGCTAGGTGTGCAACCTGTAAGGAGGTGGTTCTAGCTGCTGCTATCTCTTGCGGCCATCTTCTCAATATCTCCGAAGCCTCTCTCGCGTCCTCGTAGAGCATCTTACCCCTCAGCGTGTGGAAAAGGAATGGAGCTCAGGTGAAAATTGGGTGGAAATGCCATCGCTCAGCTCAGCGTAGCCAGTCCGCCCAGCCAAAGGGCCGCGCCGCTCAGATGGAAGAACAGGGCTAGCACAGTGGTCCACATCGCGAGCATGCCTCCTAATTGCTAATTTGTAGAGGATTTTGTGGCAGACTCGGCGGTGAGCGTCCCCAACTCGACTCGCGCCTCCCGACCCTCTGTGACCTCCGCCCGGTAGAAATACCTGCCGGCCGGCAGAGGCGCGCCCTCGTCGGTATGGCCCGACCAATGCAGCCGCTCCGACTTGGTCTGAAGCTGGGCGAGCAGCTTGCCCTCAGGATCGAATAGTACCCATTGCAGCGACCCAGCACCCGGCGCGGCGATCTCCAGCTCCTGCCCACTAAAATAACGCTGCAAAGACTTGCCTTCAGCGTCGCGGAAGCGCACCATGCGCTGCGAGGCCGACTGCACCGTCTGCTGGCCCGCGCTGACCATATCTTGACCGGTGGCACTCAGTTGGTCCAATAGATCGGTGACCACCTGGTCAACCGGGACATTTTGGTCTCCCCCCAGCGCCTTCTCCAACTGCTTGGTCTGCTCGATGACCTGCTGCAAGGTGGCCGCCGCCCGTGCCAGCGAGGTCAGTCTAATGCCGGCCAGCGATAGCTCAGCCAGCTGGGCCAGCCGGTCTTTGGTCCGGTCGAGCCCCGCCTCGGCCGAGGCCAAATTGGCCTGGCTCAATGCTCGCTGGGCCTGTTTCAGTGACTGGGCCAAATCGGCGTAAAGCCCGGAGAAGGTTGAACTCATCTGCACCTGCGGCTCTTGGGCCAACTGCGCGGGAAGTCCTGCGGGTGCGCCCTCCAAGCTCGAGGCAGCCTGCGAAAAAGCCCCACTAGCCGCTCCCAAAGCCTCGGTCAGCCGGTTTAAGAGCTTGAAGAGATCAGGATCGGGCTTGAGCTGTAAGGACTGACCTGCTCTCTCTAAACCCTGAGCTACCGCGCCTAGCAGTTCCCCGGTGAGCGAGCGGACTCCCTGCAAAGGCAGGACGGTGATCTTGCGTCTCAGGTCATTATTGGTCTCGTTCGATTCGACGATCCGGCCAAAGGGTTGGTCAACCTCGACCTCGAGCGTATGGGTGCCCAGTTGCGCCTTCCAGTTGATTTGCACCGTCGCTTGCTGCCGCGCTCGCAAGCCGTTGAGCTGGCGCCGTCCTATCTGGCTGCGATCTACCAGAAAGCTCACATTAAAAAAACCCTCCGCGTTGCCGAAGCCGGTATTAGCGATGGTGGCGGTCAGCGTCAAGCTCTCGCCGGCCAACGGCTGCTCGTTGCTCAGTTGGAGGCTCTTGACCACCAGATCAGGCAATGAGCCAAAGCCTTGCGCCTCAAGCCGCGGGTCGGGCAGGCTCAAACCGACGAGCAACAGCAGTAGGACCATCAGGCTCAGCCGCGGAGCGATATCACTCTTCCACATAATTTCGCGCGTATACTCCTTCTCTTGATTTGGACAATGATCCCGGCAGGTCAGCTCATTTCAGGCTCTGCATATAAGCGACCAGTGCCTGAAGCTGCGCCTGGGAGAGACGCATTCCGCCGTCAGGGGGCATCATCCATTGACCCTGCGAAGGTTGCCCCCAAACGTATACCGAAAGCGGATCCTTGAGGTGTTTGAGCTGCCATTCGTCGCTGCGCCGGCGTGCCGCCTCATGCGTCAAATTGGGGCCGAACGTGCCCCGACTGACCCCGTTGATCGTGTGGCAACCCACGCAACTACCCGATTTGAAGAGCTCGGCGCCCTGCTGCACCAGCTTGAGGCTGACCCCCGGCGGCGGGCTGAGCTGCACCGATCCTTGGTTATCCGGTGAAGGACGTTTGGGGCTCAGCGTATGCAAGTAGGCGATCAACCCTGAGAGCTCACGCTGGGATAGCCCAGGGAATATGGGCATCAGGCTGCCGGGAATGACCTGCTGGGGGGTGAGGATCTGGCGCCTGAGCCACTTGGGGTCGGGCCGCCGGATGGCCAGGTTGTCCAGCGAGGGACCGATCACCCCACCCTCGAGGTCTACATTGTGGCAGGCGAGGCACCCTTGGGTGGTCAAAGTCAACTTGCCGATCTGCTCCGGGCTCATGCCTAGGTAAATATTAGGCTTGCCTCGCGGAGCACCACTCGGGGCGCTAATGGCAAAACTCTGCCACAACCCCTGGGCTTGGAGAGCCACGAAATAGAGCACCGCCAGCAAGACTAGCCCCAACGCGATATTGCCCAATCTTGAAGCTCTCATTCGGATATTTGCTCTCCCTATAGCTAGCTGAAATATGACCCCTAGTTTAGGAGTTGTCGGAGGGGCTGTCAACCTGCTGCAACAACTGCTTGATCTTTTTCGGGTCTGCGCCCTTCAGATGCCCGGCCAGATGCTTGAGTTCTTTTGGGGAGACATCCTCGTCCAGCCACTCCTCCAACTTCTCCAGCGAAACGCGCCATTGGCCGTCTATCTGCACTCCTGGCAGCTCGTCGCTCTGGAGCAGCTGATATATCTCCTCAACCGGAATACCCAAATAGCGCGAGGCCTCCCACGGCTTCAGATAGCCACCTAGTCGTCTGCCTTTCATACTCTGTCCTCCTGTCATTTATATTATTTCGAGCCCGCTAGCTCAGGCTAAAAGTATAAGAGAGCCGACAAGAAGCTGTCAAGCGCCGGGCGCATTTTTTAATGCTGCGCACCGAAGGCTAGCCGTCGGTCGGTGGGGGAGTAGCTCAGGTGGGCCATGGGGAAGGCGTTGATCTGCGCCTGAATTTGCAGTTGCTGCCCGTTGCCATAGAGGCCGATCTGCCAGCAGTCATGGCAGAAGTGATGGACCAACCCGAATTGCACAGCAGTAAGCCGCCCCTGGACTAGACTGAACTCGCCCCCGAAAGAAAACTGCCAGCCGGGCCAGGCAAGAGCGCTCTGCAAGTTGACCCGTTCCAACCTGAGGCGCTCCAGATTGAGATCGAGCGCAACCCGCAGGGGACGGCCAAAATCGAGCTTGGCGATCAGGTCTTGCATGTGCGCCAGCCGGAAATCATAGCCCCCGCTCAGCGAGAGGGCCAGCCGGCGCCAGCGCAGCCGCTCGCTCCAACCTAGGGTGATCGGTCGGCCTAGATTAAGATCATATTGCCAGTTGAGCGTGGTCTGTGACCAACCGGCCTGATGGCTCAGCGCCAGTTGTGCCGGGGCGAAACGCCGCCCGGTATAATCGTAGCTGCTGCTCAGCGAGGCGCCCCAGCCGGCCACGCTCCAGTGGGCTTGCCCTCGCAGCAGATTGGCCAGCGTCAGCCGGTCGAAGCTGAAGGGGGTTTTGCCTTGCACCCGCCGGAAGCTGTAGGCTAAAGAGGCCTTGAAGCCGGAGAAGGGGGCCAAGCTCAGCGTGGGCAGCGCCTCCCAAGCCTCGCGCCGCTCGCTCAGCCCATAGAAGGTCAGACGATAGCCGGCGTCCAGCTTCAGATGCAGCGCAGATGAGAATAACGCCAAATCTGCCAGGGTAACCCTGAGCGCCCCGTCAAACCTGCTGCTGACCCGCGAGCTACCGTCCAGTGCCTGCTCGCGATAGCGCCCCCAAGCGGCCGAGAGGCGATAGCTCCAGAGGCCTTGGGCCAACTTTCCGGAGCGGCCTAATGTCAGTTCGGGCAAGCGCTCCAAGCTGCGATAGGGGACTTGCTTGGCCTGCTTGGAATTGGTCTGGGGACCGAGCAGATACTGATCACGCACCCAGGCTGCGCGCCAGGTTACGCCGGCCAGCTCTCCAGAGAGCGCCGCCTGAGAGAGCAGCTTGGTGGGCCGTTTCACCTGCGCCAAGGCCCCGGCGCGCAGCGCGGCGGCCAGGTCGAGTTGCAAGGGGAATTTGGCGATCTGGCCCGCCCAGTGATGGGACCAGTCGAGCGAGAAGGCTTCGCCTCGGCCGACCAGGCGATACCAGTAGAGCCGACCCCTTCCGACGCTCAAGCTATAGTTCAGGTCCAGGCCGCTGCCCACTTCGCCATAACGGCTGTAATAGTCGAGCAGCAGCGCCCCGTAGTTGTCGGCAGCGGCGAAGAAGGGCAGGCGCCAGCGGACGAACCAGCCGCGGGCCACCGAGCTGCCGATCTGGGGAATGAGCGGATTTCGCTGGAGTTTGCCCAAGGGGGCCAAATAGAAGGGCATCCAAAAGATGGGCTGGCCCAGCGCCCGCAGGGTCACCCCGGAAGCGACCAACAGTTGATCGGGATAGAGCGATACGCTCTTGGCGCCCAGCGAGTATGAAGCTTGGGGGATGGCCGCTTGGCAGCCGCAGGTGGTAAATTCGCCCTGAGTGATATCTATTTGCTTGATGTGGTTTTGCGCGTCGAAGCGCAGCCGCGCCTCTTGGCCCTGATAACGCAGGCGATAGATCTTATGCTGCGAATTGACGAAGTCGCTAGCACCGCTGAACCGTTGCAATCGAGCGCTCTGGGCACGGAGCGCTCCTCCCGGCTCGGTCTGGAAGCGCAGGCTGAGCGTCTGGGCGCGGGCGATCAGTTTTTGCGAGGGCTGCTCGAAGCGCACCCGGCCCAGTGCCTGGATCAGCCAGCCCGCCGAACCAGGTCGGCTAGTCAATGTCAGAGTTCGAGCGCTCAGCAGAGGTGAAGCCTGTAGGGGTGAGCCATGCCTCGCCCCCACCTTGGCATAGACGGCATAACGCAAAGAGGCCGACTGGCTGAGTGCGATATCTTGCGCTATTGGTCGGCCGTTGGCGTCGAAGCGCAAGCGAGCGCTGAGCTGCTCGGCCGCAGCGCTCAGCTGGCCGTTGGAGAACTCTACGCCGCCTCGAGCCCGCAACTGCCAACTGCCATCGGGCTGCTCTTCAAGCTGCAGCCACTGAGCTCTGAGCTGGTTCACGCCGTAATGAGCCCGGACCTGGCCCTCGGCTTGAATACGCTGGGCGCCGCTTTGCACGATCAGCTTAGCGGCAGTTAGCCGCAGAGGCAGCCGCTCTGAGGGCGTCTGGGGAGCGGCCTGAGCCGGCCAGGCGCTGGCAAACGACAGTATTAGTAATAATAGGCTGGGCAACCAGCGCTTCAGTCTTTGGCGCAGATCGCTGCGGCTCACCCGGCCCACCAGCATGAACAGATAAAGACCCACTAGGGTGAAGACCAAGTTGGGCAGCCAAGGGGCCAGCGCCGGCGGGAGCACTTGGCGCTTGCCCAGCAGTTCCACCCAGACGAGCAGTCCGGCGTAGAGATTGACCAGCAGGAAGCTGAGCACGATGCCCAGCGCCCGTCCGCGCGGCCCGAAGAGCAGACTGAGCGGCGCGCCGAACAGGGCGAAGACGAAGGCGGCCAGGGGAATGGCGAGCTTGCTCTGGTAGGTGACGACGAGGCTTTGGGCCGCCAGGCTGTTGCGGCGCAGGGCGGCGATGCGGGCGCTGAGCTCGCTCAAGCTCATCTCTTGGGGGGTGCGCTGTTCGAGAAAAAGGCCGCGTAGATCGTTGCCCACATTTATCTTCATGCTCTGGAAGCTATCGTGAAAGACCAGCTTCCCGGCGGCGTCGAAGGCGTAGATCGTCCCCTGGCGCAGGAGCCAGATCTGGCCATTCCAACTGGCCTCTTTGGCCGAGATCACCTGGGGATAGGCGCGGCCCAGCTCCGGAGCGGCCAATGTGCCGCTCAGATCGTAGATCAGCACCCCTTCCAGCAGCTTCCGCTGGGCGTCATAGTGGCGCACATAGAAGAAGCGTTGCTCCGGTCCCTTGAAGAAAGTGTTGTCTTGAATGAGCAGCACCGAGCGCTGCAAGTAGAGCCGGCGCATCAAGTTCCAATACTGGTGAGTGCCCCAGGGGGCCAGGCTGTCCTCTAGCAGGAGGGTCAGGCCGCTCACCAGCAGGCCGGCGATCAGCAGGGGGACGATCAGGCGTTTGAGCGAGAATCCGCCCGCTTGTAGGGCGACCAGCTCCCGATCGTGGCCCAGGCGGCCCAGGGCCAGGAAGATGGCGAAGAGCGTCGCTACCGGCAGAGAAAACACCAAGAGATCGGGGAGCCGATAGAAGAGCAGCCGGGCTAACACGCCGAGCGAGACGCCTTTGTCAATGAGAAGACCGGAGAGCTGCAAGATGAGATTGAGCTGCACGATGACCATGAAGCCGGCAACGGTGATGATGAAGGGGAAGGCCAGCTCACGCAGCAGGTAGCGGTCTACGATCTTCATGGCCGCTGCGGCCGGCTGGTGGACCCCAGGGCAGCGCGCAGCTCGGCTTGGCCGACTCGATGGCGAAACCGCTCCTGTCCATCTATGGCGATCACCGGGATATCGAAGCGATACCGTTCATAGAGCATGACGTCTTGGGTTATATCTTGCCGCTCGAAGCGGAAGCCCAACTCCTCTTGCAGGCTGAGGATGACCCGTTCGGCGCGCCGACAGAGTGGGCAGTCGGCTTTAGTATATAGGGTGACGATCACCATGATGGGATGATTATAATCGCCACGCATGATGAGGGGCAATTGATCGTCAGATCTCCGTCTCGAATTGCAAGTTCTTCAGCATTTTCAGCGGCACACGCTTGCTCAAGCCCAATATCTCGATCCCAATCACATTGTCCTCGGCGTCGTAGTCGAGAATCACGCCTGGCCTAATCTCTTCGGACTCAATAATAGCCGATTCATCGAGCCGAAGATATAAAGCATCGTTCTTATGATCTACCTTCAGTTTCATCGTGACCTCCTTAATCTACGATCAATCAGCCGGCACTGTAATCGGAGAGCTTGCTTGATTCTACAGTAGGTGCCCGATCGGTTCCAAGGGATTTGACCACAGCGAATACCCTCCCTACAATTAAAAATATGGAAGGACTCTTCGTTTCAGGCCAAGAACAGGCCCCCCTGGCTGAGCGCATGAGACCGCGCAGCCTGGAAGAGTTCGTGGGCCAGCAACATCTGCTGGGGCCCGGCAAGGTCCTGCAGCGCATGATCGAATCGGGGCAGCTGCGCTCGCTGATCCTCTGGGGACCGCCCGGCACCGGCAAGACCACCCTGGGCATGATCATCGCCCGGGCTTGTAGCGCCGAGTTTGTCCACTTCTCCGCCACCCGCTCCGGCATCAAGGCGGTGCAGCAGGCGATGGAACGCTCGCGCCGTAAATTCAAAGCCTACCGGCGGCGTGACCTGATCTTCGTAGATGAGCTGCATCGCTTCAATAAAGCCCAACAGGCGGCTTTTCTGCCCTATGTGGAAGAAGGCAGCGTGATCCTGATCGGCGCGACGACCGAGAATCCGTCGTTTGAGGTCATCAACCCGCTGCTCTCCCGCTCGCAGGTCTTCACCCTCAGACCGCTGAGCCCCGCTGAGATCAAGCTCATCCTGCACCGCGCTCTGGCCGAGCCCCAACGCGGCCTGGGCGCAAACTCCCTGCAGCTCAGCCCGGAGGCTCAGGCCTTCATCGCCGAGAGCTGCGACGGCGACGCCAGGCGAGCCCTCAACCTGCTGGAGCTGGCCGCCGATTTGGCTTCCGGCGCACACGTCACCCTGGATACCGTACAAGAGGCCTTTCAGCGCAAGGCGCCCCAATATGACAAGTCGGGCGAGGAGCATTACAATCTCATCTCCGCGCTGCACAAGAGCGTGCGCAACTCCGACCCCGACGCGGCGCTCTACTGGCTGGCCCGGATGTTGGCCTCCGGTGAGGACCCGCTCTATCTGGCCCGGCGACTGATCCGCATGGCCGTGGAGGACATCGGCTTGGCCGACCCCCAGGCGCTGCCTCTGGCGATTGCCGCCAAAGAGGCTTACGCATTCCTGGGCTCACCGGAGGGCGAGTTGGCCCTGGCCCAGATCACCATTTATCTGGCGACCGTGCCCAAGAGCAACTCGGTCTATACGGCCTTCAGAGCAGCGCAGTCAGACGTGGATAAGACGCGCAACCAACCGGTCCCGCTGCCGCTGCGCAACGCGCCGACCCGCTTGATGAAAGAGCTGGGCTACGGGCGGGGCTATCGCTATGCCCATGACGATGCGCGCGGGGTGACCGAGCTGGAATGTCTGCCGGAAAATCTCCGAGGTCAGCGCTACTATCGCCCCAGCGGGCGGGGCTTCGAGGCTGAGATCCAGAAGCGTCTGGAGCGCTGGAGAAAGCTACTGGCAAAACCAACAGATGAGCAAGCCCCCACCGGGAAATGAATTTCCCGGCTACCTGACGTCAGGGAAACCCTCTCACGAGGGTTCAGGGCTTGGAACCTCGCAGGGGTTTTGTACCTCACCGTAGTGCGTGTTTCCCCTATAATCAAACCTTCATCTCCAGCGCCCAGACCAGGAAAGCCCACTGATCGCTGATCTCGGCGATGAGCTTCTCGCTGGGCTTGCCCAAGCCGTGACCGGCCCGCGTCTCGATGCGAATCAAGATGGGCGCCTCTCCCTCCTGGGCCGCCTGCAGCGCGGCGGCGAACTTGAAGCTGTGCGCCGGGAAGACCCGATCATCATGGTCGCCGGTGCAGACCAGGGTCGCCGGATAAGAGGTGCCGGCTCGCACGTTGTGGTAGGGAGAATAAGCCAAGAGTGCTTTGAACTCCTCCGGGTCCTCCGGAGAGCCATAGTCGGAGACCCAGCCCCAGCCCACGGTGAACTTGTGAAAGCGCAGCATGTCCAGCACGCCCACCGCTGGCAGGCAGGCCCGGTAGAGCTCCGGTCGCTGGGTCAGGCAAGCGCCCACCAGCAGACCGCCGTTGCTGCGCCCGCCGATGGCCAGTTTCTCCCGGCAGGTGTATCGCTGCTCGCTCAACCACTCCGCCGCGGCGATGAAGTCATCGAAGACGTTTTGCTTGTGCAGCTTCGTCCCCGCCTCGTGCCAGGGCCGGCCATACTCCCCTCCGCCGCGCAGGTTGGTCCAGGCGCAGAGGCCGCCCATCTCCATCCAGGCGAGCTGCGCCACTGAGAACTGCGGCGTCAGCGAGATGGCGAATCCGCCGTAGCCATAGAGATAGGTGGGGTTCTGCCCGTTGCGGCTCAGCCCCCGCTTATAGCCGAGGGACATGGGCACCTGCGTGCCGTCCTTGCTGGAGTAGAACACCTGCTCGATCACGTATTCGTCGGGGTCGAAAGTAAGCCGAGGCTGGCGAAAGACGGTGCTCTGCCCCGCCTCAAGCTCATGGCGAAAAATGGTGCCGGGCATGGTAAAGCTGGTAAAGTGAAAGAAGGTCTCCTTGTCAGCCAGGCGGCCGCTGAATCCGGAGGCCGTTCCCGGAGTGGGCAGCTCGATCGCGCCTGTCTCTCGCCCGGAGATATGATAGATCTTCACCTGGGAGCGGGCATCATGCAGGTAGGAGACGATGAAGCTATCCCCGCTCAGGTGCACCTCTTGGAGGGTGTCGGCGGCTTCGGGGATGATCTCCTGCCAGTGCGAGCGGTCGGGATCTTCGAGATCAATGGCTATGACGCGCGAGCGAGGCGCCTCCAGGTCGGTCGCGAAATAGCAGCGAGGGCCGTCGTTGCCGATAAACGTATAGTGTGCGTCGAACCGGGAGAGCAGCTCGACCATTGGGGCATCTTGTACCTGCAGGTCCCGGTAAAAAACCCCGTTCTCCTGCTGGGTGCCGCGGTGGACGGAGAGGATCAGGTAGCGACCGTCCTCGCTGACTTCGGCGAAAAAGCGCCATTCTTTCTGGTCGGGTCGTTGATAGATCAGCCGGTCATCGTCCTGAGGGGTGCCCAGGCGATGATAGTAGAGCTTATGATAGAACTGGGCCGCTTTGTACTCGGCGCCCTCCTGGGGCTGGTCGTAGCGGCTGTAGAAAAAGCCCTGATCGTCGGTGGTCCAGCACACGTTGGTGTATTTGATCCAGTCTAAGCGGTCGTCCAGATCGGCGCCGCTTTCCACCTGGCGCACCCGCCACTCCTGCCAATCCGAACCGGCGGAGGAGAGACCGTAGGCCAACTTGCTCCCGTCGTTGCTGGCGGAGTAGCCCATCAGGGCCACGGTGCCGTCCTCGGAGAGCCCATTGGGATCGAGCAGCAATTGCGGCTTACCTGCCAGCCCTGCGGTCCAGTAGAGGGCGCTCTGGTTCTGGAGTCCCTGCTGCAGGGTGAAGAAATAGCGATCCTTGCGTCTGAAGGGCACACCGTACTTCTCGTAGTCCCAGAGCTCGCTGACTCGGCGGCGAATCTTCTCCCGGACAGGAATCCGACTCAAGAACTCTTCGGTGAGCCGGTTCTGGGCAGCGAGCCAGTTTTGAGTTTGGCTAGAATCTGTCTCCTCCAGCCAGCGATAGGGATCGGGCACAGGTATGCCGTGGAGGGTTTCCACGAGCTCTTCGCGCGGGGTTTGGGGGTAATCAAGCATAGGTGGCGCTCCTCCTTGGGAGGTGATGGTGGCGGCATGAGTGCATTATTATAGCATTATCTTATCAGGTGAGCGAGTCATAGAGTTGTCCAATACAAGATGAGCATCGAGGTGGCCTTCATGCTCATCTTGTATTGGACAACTCTGCTGATGTTCACCGTCTGCCGCAGGCATTATAATGAGCAACGCCCCCACAGCAGTTTGGGTTACCAGACACCAAGTGAGATCGCCGCAATGGAACGAGACAAATGCCAAAGCCTAACATTCGCTTTGGCCTCATAAAGGGGGGCCAGGCAGGTGCTATCCCCGCAAAGCCCGCACCGCGGCCAGGTTGATCGGATCGGCCTTGGAGTCCAATTTGTCAGTTTCGTCGGCCTCCTTGGGCGTTTCCAGCACGAAGGGCAGCGCGCGCAGACGAGGGTGATTGACCAGCAGGCGAAAGCCGTCCAACCCGATATAGCCACGCCCGATATGCTCATGGCGATCGCGATGGGAGCCCAGCGGATATTTGGAGTCGTTCAGGTGAATCAGTTGCAGCTTCTCCAGGCCGACATGGCGCTCACATTTGGCCAACATCGCTTCCAGTCCTGGGGGGGTGCGCAGATCATAGCCGGCGGCAAAGGCGTGACAACTGTCGCAGCAGAGCCCCAAGCGCTCCGCCTGGCGCACTCCCTGCAAGATATGGCCCAGCTCCTCGAAATTCGCTCCCAGGGAGCTGCCGGTGCCGGCATCATTCTCCAGCAAGATTTTCACGCCCGGAGCCGCCTGAGCTTGCGGGCTGGCCAGCACTCGGTCCAACGCGGCGACGATGCGGGCCAGGCCGGCCTGCGGGCCGGAGCCGGTGTGGGCGCCCACGTGGGTATTGACCGCTTCGATGCCCAGTTGGCCGGCGCGCTCGACCTCCTGAATCAACGCCTGGACCGAGCGCTCGAAGAGCGTTTCCTTGGGCGAGGCCAGGTTGATCAGGTAGCTGGTATGAATGACGACATACCTGACCGAGCTAGCCCGGCGCCGGGCGATGAACTGCTTGGCCTGGCCGGGTTTGAGCGGGTTGATGCGCCAACTGCGCGCGCTATGCGAGAATATCTGCAGCGCGTTGATCTCCAGCGCCTCGGCGCGGTCAATGGTCTTATCGAAGCCGCCGGCGATGGAGAGATGGCAGCCGAGCAG
>ENA-ORDP01000317-ORDP01000317.1-marine-sediment-metagenome-genome-assembly--contig:-NODE-317-length-32794-cov-10.373011_pt1 | contig 32794 bp, 30 predicted proteins | sample MGYA00248627_ERZ508539 | MGnify/ENA primary metagenome ERZ508539 (study PRJEB26208, sample SAMN05571518) | marine sediment metagenome | biome: deep sea; feature: Hydrothermal vent; material... | reverse complement strand
AGAAGAGTTAAAGCAAATGAAATGTTTGAGTAAAGCAATGAAATAATTATTAAAATTCTATTCATGAGTCGAACCTGCCTGCACGTAGCCGTTTCGGCATAGGCAGGTCTAAAAAAGTTAATCATGAGAAAAACTAATCGGTTTTTTTATACAAAGACAAAACATAATTTTGTTAAACATACCTTTTTAGAGCAGACTCATTTATTATATTTTGAAATAATTGATTCAATTATTTTGCTTGTAGACTGTTGTATGACAAATTCAATTGATTTAACTTCCCCGCCGTTTTTTAGTACGATATCCTTACCAACTATTTTATCAATATCCCAATCAGCTCCTTTTACTAAAATATCAGGAATGATTTTGCTTATTAGATTTTCAGGAGTCTCCTCGTCAAATAGAATTACATAATCAACGGGTTTTAAATTTGCAACAATTATAATTCTTTCCTTTTCCGGAATAATCGGTCTTTTACTATCTTTAATTTTTTTAACGGATATATCGCTGTTAACACCGACAATTAAAACATCACCTAAGTCTTTTGCTTTATTTAAATAATCTATATGTCCTGCATGAATGATATCAAAACAGCCGTTTGTAAATACAACTTTCTTATTAGCAGATCTGAAGTCCTTCCTCAGTAATAAAATTTCATCTAATGATTTTAAATTATTCATCAATTTCCATTCTCAGCAATATTAAATAAATGTTCCATTTCAATGGGTACAATTCCTACTTCTTCACACACTAATCCACCGGCATAATTAGCCAAATATGAAGCTTCCAAAATATCTGCTCCCGCTGCAAGAGATATTGTTAAAGTGGAAATAACCGTGTCGCCTGCACCGGAAACATCAGCAACCTTTCTTGCTTTAGTGGGCATTCTTTTTTCATCTTTATCTTTCTGAAAAATAGCGATACCTTCCTCTCCTAAAGTAAGTAGAATATTTTCAGCATTTAATTTTGAAAGAAGTTCTTTCCCAACATTTGAAATATCTTCATCGCTTTTAATTTTCATTCCCAAAACATCTTCGGCTTCCTTCTTGTTTGGTTTAAATACAGTAACATCTTTATAATTAAAGAAATTATTAAACTTGGGATCAACTGTTATGAGAATATTATGTTTATTTGCAAGCGCTATTATTTTATTAATTAAATTAGGCGTTAATACACCTTTGTTATAGTCCTGTAAAATTACAGCATCAATTTCATTTAATTTAGATTCAAATAGATTATATATTTTCCCTTCAACTTCTTCATTTAAATAAACTTTACTTTCTTTATCTATTCTCACAACGTGTTGATTGCCGGCGATTACTCTTGTTTTTGTAGTCGTCGGTCTGCCGTCTTCAACAATGATTCCACCATTTGTTATGCCTGCCTCATTTAACAATGAAGAAAAAACGGTGCCGTGATTATCATAACCAATCACACCGATTGGAAGCGGTATTCCATTTAATTTTTGAATATTTAGCGCAACATTTGCTGCACCACCGAAGCGGTAGAATTCGTTCCCCACTTCTAAAACCGGTACAGGTGCCTCAGGTGAAATCCTTTTTACATCACCCCAAAAATATGAGTCGAGCATCATATCGCCTATAACGGCAATTCTTTTATTATTAAAATTAGCTTTTAACTCTTTAAGCCTGTTTTTTTCTATTTGAATCATAATACCAACTTATTTATCAATTTTAAAATCTATTTCTTTTTAATATGTGCTAACGGATTATCGAGATGAAAAGCCAGTAAACCCTTATTAGTACCTATCCACATCGAAGCTCCGTCAAAATAAAGAGCTTGCACTTTTGTCGAAAACAAATCTATATTTCCAAAATCTAATCTTTTAACTTTTCTTGTTCTTTTATCAATTATAAATAATCCCCTGCCTAATTCTTGTTTTTCCTTTGAATAAAAAGAATATATGCCCGCCCATATTTGATTGCCGGTTTTAGCTAAAACGAATACACCGTTATCAGCTAAACCGTCCCTCTTTGAAATTCTTTCCCAATTAAATTTTCTGTCAAACTTATAAATTCCTCCGACATTAAATTTTGGTTGTTTTGATGTTACAAATTCATCAGTAGCAAACCAAACATATTTTCCGTCAAATAAAATATCGGATACAGAAACTGCTTCTCCGTCACCGTTAAAATCGTTGCCTACATTGCCTATAAAAGACCATGCTTTTGAATTTTGAAGTCCAAGCTTTTTATTATATATATGAACCCCCGCTTCTGTTCCAAACCAAATGAGACTATCCCCGTCAATTTTTATGGTTTTAAAGTTATTTGTTTTGGGGTCATTATTTTCTGTTAAATCAAAATCTTGATATTTTCTTTTTCTAACGTCATACAAAGTTAAATTTTTAAATCTACCGATCCACAATGTTTTATTTGATTTGTCATAACGAAGGCTTCTTATCCAATTCCCTAATTCTCCTCCTTTAGCAAATTTTCTTTTAGTCCATCTCTTTTTTCTTTTGTTATAAATAAACAAACCGTCGGTAGTACCCGCCCAAACATATCTTTTACCAACTGCTAAAGTATAAAAAAAATCATTATTGAGATTTTTATTTTTAGTGGAAAAATTTGTCCACTTTTTATTTTTAAAAGAATAATAATAAATCCCTTCACCGTAAGTTGAAACCCATAATTTATTATTCCCCGGTACAATTGCAGTAATATTAGCACCTTCTAAAAATTTTCTAACATTTGTTTGGGAACTAATATTTGTACTAAAGAATAGTAATAATAATATTGTGATGAAGCCCTTCATAAGGATCATAGGAAATTTTTAGTGATAGATAATTAATTAGAAATTTAATAACTCTCCGCTTCTGATGGAAAATTTTTCTCTTTTACATCACTAATGTAATTTTGAATTGATTTGTCTATTTCTCCTGCAAGACTTGCGTACTTGCGAACAAACCTCGGTTGAAATTCTACATAAAGTCCCAACAAATCAGGGGTAACTAATATTTGTCCGTCACAATTTATTCCAGCTCCTATTCCAATAGTCGGAATAGTTAAAGCTTCAGTTATCTTTTCAGCTAACTTTGCAGGTATTTTTTCAAGCACTACTGCAAAGGCGCCTGCCTGTTCAACAGCAACAGCATCTTCAAAAATTTCTTTCGCTTCTTCTTCGGTCTTGCCTCTCTCCCTGTAGCTTCCAAACTGATTTATGCTTTGTGGGGTTAATCCAACGTGTCCCATTACAGGTATTCCCGCAGTGGTAATCTCTTTAATAGTTTCTGCAACTCTTATACCGCCCTCAATTTTTACCGCACCGGCAGAAGTTTCTTTCATTATTCTTCCGGCATTTCTAAATCCCTCGTTTACACTAAGTTGGTAGGACATAAAGGGCATATCAACAACAACCATAGCTCTATTTACACCTTTGGTTACAGCTTTTGTGTGATAAATCATTTCATCCATTGTAACAGGTAAAGTAGTTTCATTTCCCTGAAAAACATTTGCAAGAGAATCACCGACCAATAGCACATCAATACCTGCACTGTCTAAAATTCTTGCCGTAATAAAATCATAAGCTGTTAATGCAGCAATTTTAATTCCTTTCCTTTTCATAAGTCCCAGGGATTTAGTTGTAATCCGTCTGATCGTTTTTTCCGTACTCATCTTTGATACCTTTTACAATACTTGATAAACTTCTGTTAATTCTTCATTACTATAATTTAGTGATACTTCTTTAAATAAATCACCGAAATGATTTTCAAATCCTCTTTTTACAGATGCTTCTAATTTAGTAAAATTAATATTTTCATTTAGAATAGATTTCAAATCTATAGTTACGTTATTAATTTGATTGTTAATATCCGAAATTTCCTCATTAGAAAAATTAAGATAATTAATTAAATTTTTATGATAGCCACCACACAAAATTGATCCATGTTGTAATAAATAATTTCCGAATTTTCTTTGTGCACTTCCGACAAGTTTTTTGTTTTCAAATTTAATTTCACTTTTTGCAGTAGCAGCAAAACAAATATTCCCTTTACTTTCCTTATAAATTTTAGGGAAATCAGGTTGTTTTGTTTCCAATTCAATTTCGGTTAATCTATCGTTATAAAAAGATAGTCCTTTTTTTATTGCTTTGTTAATTTCATTATAAAATTGATGGGCGGATCTTTGATCCTTTGCAGATGTAACAACCGAATAAGTTAATTCTTCAGAATGAAGAATTGCTCTGCCACCGGTTGGTCTTTTTACAATATCTATTTTATCATCAACAGCTTTTTTAATATTTACAGATTCATATTGTTGATTAACACCAAGAGAAATACAGTACGGTTTCCACCTGTATAGTCTTAGATAAAATTCTCCGGGTTTGCAAATTTTAGTAAGATGGATATCATAATCCATATTGTATTGCCCGTTATTTGTACCGGTATTTAAATAATAATAATTCATTTACCGATTATACCTCTATCGCTTCTTTCTAAAAAAGCTAATACATCTTTTACCGAATTATTGTTTGCAAGTTCTTTTATAATTTTTTCTTTAGCCTGTGTAATATTCAATGAAGTGCTGTATATATATTGATATGCTTTTTTTAAAACACTAATATCTTCTTTTGAAAAGCCTCTCCGTTTTAATCCCAATAAATTAAGTCCCCTGTATTTTAAAGGTTCATTAGCAGCTAATATAAAAGGTGGGACGTCCTGTGTAATTCTAAATCCACCGCCAATCATAGAGTGTTTCCCTACTTTACAAAATTGATGAACGGGAGTAAGCCCTCCAATAATTACATAATCCTCAATTTCAACGTGACCGGCAATTTGTACTCCATTTGCCAAAATACAGTTATCGCCTAATACGGAATCGTGTGCTACATGTGCATAAGCCATTAACAAACAATTTTTACCAATCCTTGAAAAACCGGTTTCTTTTGTTCCGCGGTGAAGTGTAACATATTCGTGAATTTTAGTATCATCCCCGACGTAAAAAAGGGAGTGTTCATTATCAAATTTTAAATCCTGAGGAATATGTGAGATGGAAGAAGCCTGATGTATAGTTACTCTGTTACCAATTCTTGCCCCGTTATATATTACAACGTGGGGACCAATATTACAATCATCACCAATTTCAACATCATCTTCAATTATGGCATAAGGAGAAATTTGAATATTTTTGCCAATTTTTGCTTTCTTACTGACAATCGCTGTTGAATGAATATTCATTATTCTTTTTCTTCTCTATCAACTATAGCCGCCATAAATTCTGCTTCTGCAACAAGAACATCATCTACAAAAACCCGTCCGCTCATCATTACAATTTTACTTTTTTTGTTTTTTAATTTTACTTCCATATAAAGCTGATCGCCCGGCACTACAGGTTTTCTGAATTTGGCATTATTTATTTGCATAAAATAAACAAGCTTTTCGTCAGGATTTTCGAAAGAGTTCAATAATAAAACACCGCCTGTTTGTGCCATTGCTTCAATAATCAACACACCCGGCATAATTGGTTTCCCCGGAAAATGCCCCTGAAAAAAAGGTTCATTTAAAGTAACCATTTTTATTCCAACAACTTTTTTATCTAATTCCAACTCAACAATTCTATCGACCAATAAAAACGGATATCTGTGAGGAAGTATTTTTTGTATAGCTTCGGAATCAAAAATTACGCCTTCCTTTTTAACGAGTTGATATTTTTTTTCAAGCTTTTTCTGCTGGTAGAGTTTTCTTATTTTTTTGGCAAACTCAACATTTGCCTTATGTCCCGGGCGTGCTGCCAGTATCTGTGCTTTGATAGGTGCACCGATCAGTGCTAAATCACCGAGCAGATCGAGTAATTTATGTCTTACGGGTTCATTCTTAAATCTCAGCTCTTTATCATTTAAAATACCGTTGCTGCCGATCGTTACTTTTTCTTTAATTCCAATTTTCTTTCTTAATTCCTTTAATTCATCTTCATTACAATCTTTGTCAACAATAACAACAGCATTATCGATATCACCGCCTTTAATTAAACCTGTATCGGTAAGTTCTTCAACTTCGCTTAAAAAACAGAATGTTCTTGCAGAGGCAAATTCACTAACAAATTCTTTCTCCAAATCGAATAATCCCGTATGTTGGCTGCCGAGTGCAGGGTTTTGATAATCGACCATTACCGTTAACCTGTAATCATCTAAAGGCAAAGCTACTATGTCTATTTGATTATCTTCATTGTGATACATCACGGTTTTGTCAATTATAAGATAATCTTTTGGTGCCTCTTGTTCCTGAAATCCGGCTTTTTGGAGAGCCTTAACATAAGGCATAGAACTTCCGTCTTCCACAGGGGGTTCAATCCCATCAAGTTCAATAATTAAATTATCTATTTGAAGCCCTACAATTGCTGCCAATACGTGTTCTACGGTGTGGACTTTAGCTTCGCCCAAACCGAGAGTTGTTCCCCGGGATACATCAATAACATAATCGGTATTTGCAGGTATTTCAGGTTTGTCGTTTAAGTCTATTCTTATAAATTTAATCCCGCAATTTTCAGGTGCCGGTTTAAAAGTCATTTTGCAGGAGGTACCTGTGTGAAGACCGATTCCTTCTAATGTAATTGAGGAAATAATAGTATGCTGTTTTTCTAACATTTATAAAGCCTAATTTTTAGTTCTAATATCATTAATAAACGGATGAAATTGGTTTTTCAAAATAGTAAGATGAGTGCTGAAATACAATAAATATAGAGTGAGTGTGCTTGAAATATGCCGGTTTGATATGTTTTAGTTATTCTTTTTATTTAAAATTTCTTTCAAAGATTTCATCTCTTTTTCCAAGCTTTTAATTTTTTCCGTGTAATTAGGAAGATTTCTGATGTGTGCTTCTAAACGCAAGGCTGTTCGTAAATCCTTTGCCGGATATCCAAAATATTTGTCGGGTTTTGTAATTGATTTGGAAATGCCTGACTGAGCTAAAATTATTACATTATCGGTTATGTCTATATGACCAACAATACCTACTTGACCGGCTAATATACAATGATTACCAATTTTAGTGCTGCCCGAAATTCCCGTTTGTGATGCTATAACCGTATCTTCCCCAATGGCTACATTATGAGCTATTTGAACAAGGTTATCTATTTTTGTACCTCTTTTAATAATTGTTGACCCAATCGCTCCTCTGTCAATGGATACATTTGAACCAATTTCAACATCGTCTTCAATTATAACATTTCCTATTTGAGGTACTTTATGATAAACACCATTTTCATCGGGATTAAACCCGAAGCCGTCTGAGCCAATAACCGTACCGGAATGAATAATGACCCTGTTCCCTATTTTTGAATTTTCTCTCACACTCACATTTTGATAGATTAATGTATCTGTTTCTATTTCAACATTATCCAATAGAACAGTATTATGGAGAATTTTTGAGTTATCTCCAATTTTACAACCTGCTGATATAACCACATTTTTACCGAGTGTAACATTATTTCCAATTACAGCATCAGCATCTACATACGCTGTTTCATCTATCCCTGTAATATTTAATTCATAAGTAAAATACTTAATTATGATTTTAGCGAATGCTTTATCAGGTTCCTTAACCTTTATGACTGTAATATCCTCTCTTACTTCAGGAAAATCCGGTTTTATAATTATTGCAGATGCATTAGTAGTTTTAAAATATTTTTCATACGAAGGGAGATAAAGAAAAGTTAAATCCCCATGTTTAGCTTCGTCTATTTTTGCAAGATTTGTAATAGTTAAATTAGGATTCCCTTCAATTTCCCCATTTATTAACTCGGCAAGTTGTGATATTTTTATATCCATTAATTACTATTCCAATTTTAATTTTTCAAGCACTAAGTTTGTAATATCATATTTTTCTTTTGCAAAAAGTAAAGTAACATCACTAGTTCTATCAAATACAAAATCCAAATCTTCATCTTTTGCAACCTCTTTAATAGCAGTAAACACTTTATTTTGAATTGGTTTCATCAGCTGGTCTTGTTTTAGGTAAAGTTCACCCCTTGTTCCAAATTTCCTGGTTCTGAATAAGTCTATCGAACGTGTTAATTTTAACAGTTCGTCTTTCTTCTCTTTTTTTATTTTTTCAGACATTATTAAATTCTTTTTTTCAAAATCAGCCTGTTTGTTTTTTAACTCACTTTGCATTTTTATTAATTCCGTTCTCCAACCGCTTACCATATTATCAAGTTTCTGACGGGCATCTTGTGCATCAGGTAATTTTTGCATTATAGTCTCAGAATCAACATAACCGATTTTTAGTTGTGCGGATAAAGAACTTGATAGAACTATTAAAAGAATAATGATTACAGGAAATAATTTTTTCATTATTTGCCCTTGTTTAATGTTATGATAAAGGAGTAAAATATTTTTGAATCAATAATATAAACTAAGAATTTCTTATGTATAATTCATGCTTAAAAAGATAATATAAAGTTCAGAACAATTTTAAGATTTATTAGTGAGCCTATTATAAAAAGGTATCCGTTAGCTAACGGATTAAAAATATCATTTTATTTCAGACAATAATCCAAGTCTAATTTTCTATAATTGACTTTATAAGATTAATTTAAAAAATAAATGGTTCTTATAAAGCATAAATTAGTCAGAACTATTTTACTTATTACAAGAACCAAGAATAAAAAAATTAAATCGAAATTTACTTACCGGTTTTTAATTTATCTAAAACTTTATAAGTAACATCATATTTAGGATCACCATATAATAGAATAGCATCACCGGTTTTGTCAAATATAAATTGCATTTTTTCAGCTTTGGCTACTTTTTTAATTGCCTCATAAACTTTCTTTTTAACAGGCCCAAAAATTTCTTCATTCTTTTTGTAGATTTCACCATTTGGCTGACCGAATTTAGTCTTTTTAAAATCGTCAATAATTTTTTGTTTTGTAACTAACTTCTTTTGTTCGCTTGCAAGTTTCTTTTTTGAATATTTTTTTGCATTCTTTTGATAGTTAGCATATTCATTCTGCAACTCTTTTGTCAATTTATCAATGTGAGCACTCCACTTGTTAGTAAGAGCATCCAAATCTCCCTGTGCTTTGATTGCTTCAGGTAATTGTTGCAGAATTATTTGGGAATCCACATACCCGATTTTTACCTGTCCAAAGCCTACCGTCACAAATAAGAAAATGACAGCTATTATCATTAAGTTCTTTTTCACTATTTTCACCTATTATTTTTTTTAAAATAAATAATTAAAATCCTTTACCAAATTGGAAATGAAATACCCATTTAGGGTCAATTCCATCGACAATTTTTCTATCGAAACCGTAGCCTATATCAAACCCAATTAAACCAACAGGGTTTATTAATATTCTTGCACCAACGCCTGCAGAACGTCTTAAGTTAAACGGATCAGTATTTTCAATATTTTTAAATACATTACCGGCTTCAACAAAAGCAAGTAAATAAAATGGAATTGGTTCTAAAGTAACTGCAACTCTAATCTCCGCAGTATATCTTGTCATCACTCTTCCGCCTATTACATTTCCCCTAACATTCCGAGGACCTATTGATCTATCAGCATAACCTCTTAAAGGTGTAGTTGCAATTACTAATCCGTTACCACCCATAAAATAAAATTCAAAAGGTTGGATCGGAGTTCCGGCTTCAATTTCTTTTAAGTAACCTAAATTAGCAGTTGTATATAAAGAAACTCTGTTTGAATTAAATAACCTTCTATACCATTCGGTTTTAAAATTAATTTTAAAGTAATCAACACTGCCCGGTAGGAAAGGACCACCTGAAATTCGTGCATCAAAAACTAAATTAGAACCTAAAGACGGGAAGATGGGATTATCAACATTTTTCCTTGATATAGTTATGCCAAGTGTATATTCTTGTGTTTTACCCTCCTTGAAAAAACCTCCTCCGGAAATAACATCATTTCTTTGATATTTAAATAAAGCCCTGAAATTAAAGAAATTATCCGGCCATTTTAGCCTTTTGCCATAAGTTAACGAGCCACCCGTTTGCCGTAGGTCATACACAAACCGCTGTCGTGTATCAAAGACTTGAAATCCTACAAGGGTAGGTCTATTAAAAAGCCAGGGTTCTGTAAAACCCAGGGTAAAAGTTCGATAAAGACTGCCTACACCAAACCGCCAATTAAAGCTTAATATTTGTCCGCCGCCTAATGCAAAGGGATGCGTAAGTGAAAAATTTGTTAATGTAAAACCTAAGGAGCCGCTTAGACCGAAACTACCGCTGTAACCGATTGAAGCGTTTAAGAAATCACTCGATTTTTCCATAACATTAAAGCCCACATTAACGGTACTGTCGTTTGCAAGCCCGGTAGATATCCCTTCCGGCCCATAAAGCTTTTGCACATTAAAATATTTAAGATTAGCTAATTGCTGAACACTTCTGAGCAGCAAACCTCTGTTAAAATAATCGCTGGGTATTGTGTATAATTCTCTTCTTATAACATTGTCCATTGTTTTAGTATTACCGGCGATATTAACCATGCCCACTTTAAACCTGTTTTTTTCTTGCATTCTTATAGAAACATCTATCGAATCACCAGGAATTCTCTTCTCAGTTTTATCTAAATTAAACATTAAATAACCGTTATCTAAGTACAGAGAATAAATATCGGATTGTGTTTTATTACCTTTTAAATTTTGTTCTAACTTTTCATAATCATAAACATCACCCTTACTAAAGCCTAATCTTGCATCAAGCAAAGCATCCTTATAAATTGTATTACCTTCCCAAGTAATATTTCTTATGTGATAAAGTGGACCTTCATCAATATTTATAAGAACAGTAACATCTTTTTTATTATTTGAAAAAATTAATGAATCCGAATATACTTCGGCATCTCTATAACCCTTGCTCATATAATATTTAACTATATCTTTTTCATCACTTTTCAAACCTTTTGGATCATATTTAGCACTACTCCAAAATTTCCACCATTTTGCTTCACTTATTTCACTCATTTCACCTTTTAATACATCCGAATCAATTGCATTATTACCTGTAAATTCAATATGTCTTACAGTAATTTGATCGTTTTCAGTTATTAAAAAACGTAATAAGATTCTATCTTTAATTTTAGAGATTAAATGATTTACTGTTCTTTTGTCATCAAAGTCATAGTCAAGTTTATATTCATCGGCAAAATCTTTTTTATTTCTCCAGGTAACAGTAATTCCCTCTTTAGAAGTATCGGCAGTAAAATAAACAAAATATTTTGCTTTAACTATGGCATTTAGATATCCATCTTCAGCATAAAGTCTAATAATATTTTCTTTAAATCTTTCTACTTCCTGGGGTTTTAATATTTGTCCCCTAAAAAAATTATCCAAATTTTCAATATCTTCAGTACTTATTTCATCATTCCCTGAAAACATTACTTTCTCGACTCTGGGATATTCTTTCACTTTTATTAGAAGGAAAACACCATCGCCCATTTGTTTATCAATTAAAATCTTTATATCAGAAAAAATATTGAGGCTCCAAAGTCGGCGAATTGCATTCATAGTCTTATCGCCGGGGATTAATATTTCATCACCTTCTTTTAGACCGCTGTTTGCAATAATTGTGGTAGCATCGGCAGATTTATTTCCTTGTACAGAAATACCTAAAATTTTATATGTTTTTTTTGTTGTCTGTCCAAACAAGGAAGCAACAGATAAAAAAAGAATAAAAAGAATGAATATTGTATACCGTCTGTTAGGTATGTATTTGGGCATTCTTAAAGCCTTTAACCTTTTAGTTTACTTTAATTTGATTGCTAACTCTGCCAAATCTTCGCTCTCTGTTTTGAAAACTTTTTATGGCTTCTATTAAATGTTGTTTGTTAAAATCAGGCCAAAATACATCTGATATATAAAATTCAGTATATGCAATTTGCCAAAGAAAAAAATTACTTACTCTAAATTCTCCGCTTGTTCTTATTAATAGATCAGGATCAGGGATATCTTTAGTGGTAAGATGCTCTCTCAAGCTTTTTTCATTTATTTCATCAACTGTTAATTTATTTTGTGAAATTAACTTACCTATACTTTTTATGGCTTCTATTAGTTCCCAACGTCCACTATAACTTAATGCAAGATTTAGTATCATCTTATCATTGTTCTTAGTTTTTTCTATTGCTTCTCTTAATTCATTTTGAACCGCATAAGGTAAAGAAGCTATATCCCCAATAGTTGTTAGGCGTATGTTATTTTCATTTAGTTCCGATACTCTTTCTCTTAAACTTTTTAGAAGTAATCTCATTAATGTTGAAACTTCATCTTTGGGTCTATTCCAATTTTCCGTTGAAAATGTATATAAAGTTAAAAATTTAACCCCAAGCTCAGCACAATCTTCAGTAATTTCTTTAACTGTATCAACACCTCTTTTATGCCCGGCAGCACGCGGTAAACCCCTTTTTTTTGCCCATCGTCCATTTCCATCCATTATAATGGCAATATGTTCCGGTATATCACCAGACAGCTTAATTTGATCAAATATTTTCTTATCTGACGCCAACTAAAAACCTAAAAAAAATCATTAAGGGAAAATATAGTTAAAGCGTGTAAAATTAAAGGTAAGATGTTTGAATGTCAAGATTTTAAATGCTGAAATAAATGCGTAATTCCCCAATAACTACAAAGGTAAAATTCTAATTGATAAACAATAAAGAATATAAGAGTTAATAATCATTTTTTTTAAGATACAAACAACCTGGTTTGCATCTTGCTCAAATGCCTGTGACTAACTTGCCTTTCATTTAAATTAAATAACTTAATGTTTTTTCTTACATCGTCTTCCAACGAACTTAAAAGTATTCTTATTTTCTGATAGTGGTCAGGTACAACACCTAAAAACAGCATAACTCTTTTATTTGTGTACCTGGTTTTTCTTGTTGCTAAAAAATTTATCATCTCCATTAAATCGGTTCTATTCACATCTTCATCATCTAAAGTTAGACCAATAGCAGGGTTTTTATTATACCTGGCAATAACATCAACAGAATATTTACCAACTTTTTGTGGCTCCGGTAAATATGTTCCTAATTTTCTACTTATTGTTAGATAACCCAATCTCCAAAACTCTTCAACCAAAAGATCTATTTGCTTACTTTTTATTTCTTCTTTTATCATAATCCTACCTCATCTTTTTAACTTACCATTGACATTATTGGAATTATTGGTGAAAACTTTTTATTATTTAATACTTTAATATTTGCCATATATTTAAATTCAAATTTTTCTATTACCTGAGAGTTTGATAATCTTCCGTACAAAACTTTTTTTCCATATTTATCTTTTGATATATAATACGGATGAAACAAAACGTTTCTTAATTCATAAAGGAACTGTACTTCATTCCTTTCTTTTATAGCTGTGATAAATATTTCCGATTTAGTATTTTTATGATTTCTTAATTCAACCATCTTAGTACTCCTTTTACTTTACCAATTATACTGAAATCTTGTTCCGGTTTTATCTCTATTGGTGTGTAGTTTTTATTTGCCGGTATTAATCTAATTCTTTCCTCTTTTTTCATAAATGTTTTAACCGTCACTTCTCCGTCAACCATTGCAACTATAATATCTGAATTATTTGCAGTTTGTTGCGGTGTAACCAAAAGCAGGTCGTTTTCAAAAATACCCTCTTCAATCATACTATCTCCCTTTACCTTTAAAGCAAAACTATCTCCCTGTCCTCTTTTTAAAAACGAGGAATCAATAACAACAGTTCCTTCCAAATTCTCATAAGAGGTAATTGGTATTCCGGCTGCAACCTGTCCTATTATCGGAATTTCCATAGAATTATTTAATGTTGAATTTGTTGTTACGGAATTTTGTTCAAAAAGTATCGATATTCCCCTGCTTGTATTACTTTCGACATTTAGATATCCTTTTTTTACAAGTGCATCTATGTGCCTTTTAACACCAAAAGTGGAAGCAATATCAAAATTTTTTCCAATCTCTCTCAATGTCGGAGGAAATCCATTCATTTCTTTGAATTTCAGTATGAAATCAAATATTGCTTGTTGTCTCTCAGTTAATTCTTTTTTCATTATAGTGCTCATTTGTTTACTATAAAGATAGTGAACAAATGTGCACTTGTCAAGAGACAAATAAATATTTTTTTAAAAGATGGTTATGGTTAGTTTTAAAACAAAAAGACGCTTTTTAAAAGCGTCTTTTTTTTAGCGAAATGATTTTGGGGTTTATACTTCTATTTCTTCATTATTAACTTCTACTATCCAATCGTATTTATCTTCAATTTTTAATGTATGGATTGAGTTTAATTCCGTGAACAACTCTTGAGCTAATTTGCTTGGCTGACCGTTATTAAATGTCATCTCAGTTCCTTTATAAGATAGCCATCCAATAGGAGAAATAACTGCAGCTGTTCCGGTACCAAATAAACTTACCAATGAACCATTGTTGTATGCATCAACAACTTCTTCTATACTTATCAATCTTTCAGAAATATTTAATCCTTTATCTTTTAAGATTTGGATTACAGACCTTCTTGTAACACCGGGAAGAATACTTCCGCTTAATTCGGGGGTCACAATTTCATCTTTAAATTCAACAAAAATATTCATCGTACCTACTTCTTCTAAATATTTCTGCTCGATGCCGTCTAACCAAAGTACTTGAGTAAATCCTTTTTCTTTTGCTTCTTTAGCTGCCAGTAAACTTGCTGCATAATTTGCAGGTGTTTTACATTCCCCTAATCCTTTTCTTACTGCTCTTACATAATCATCTTGAACAAGAATTTTTACCGGTTTAAATCCTTCAGTATAGTAAGCACCAACAGGGGATAACAAAATAAATAACTTGTAATTAGACGAAGGTTTTACACCTAAAAAAGGATCGGCACCATAAATAACAGGACGTATATATAATGATTCGCCAGGGTCGGTTGGAATCCAATCACTCTCAATAGAAACTAATTCGGTTAAAGCGTGCAATAAAAATTCTTCATCAACTTTGGGAATACATATTCTTTTAGCAGAATTATTTAACCTTTTAATGTGAGCTTGGGGTCTAAAAATTGTTACTCTGCCATCTTCAGTTTTGAATGCTTTTAGTCCTTCAAAAATTGCCTGACCGTAATGAATAAACATTGAACCGGGATGAATAGATAAATTTTCAACATGTTTTATTATAGGGTTATACCATCCTTTTTCAGGTGAGTAATCCATTTCAAAAAAATGATCGGTGAATAATTTACCAAATCCCAATTCCTTGGGTAATTCAACTTTATGTGTTCTTTTTTTTATATCATATTGAAGTTTTTCCATAGTAGCCTCTTCTTTTATGGTTTATTGTCGTGACATGTAAAATTTCTATGCAAGACAAAAAAAATGTGCCCGGTGGAGGGCTACCGGGCATCCGAAAGATCCATTAAGGGGGGGTAGTTCTTAATGAATCCCAGCAACTGCAACTTAATATTTACATGGCAAATAATCAATACCTTTTTAAAAAAAATATTTTAAAAAAGCAACATCCATAGTAAATAATCTAATATCAAAATAGATGCGGCTGAAAGTACAAATGAACGAATAGTTGCTTTACCGACACCTTCTGCTCCCCCTGTTGTTCTAAAACCAATATGGCATCCTAACAAAGCCGTAATACCTCCAAAAATTACAGCCTTTATTAAACCTGCAATAAAATCAGAAAAATGAAAAAATCTGCTCACTGATTGAAAGAAAACATTAAATGATACACCCAAAAAATAATTTGAAACAATATACGCACCCGCAACGGCAATAACATCAGCAAAAATTACAAGTATGGGCATAACTAAAACCGATGCTAAAAATCTGGGCATAGCTAAGTACCTGATAGGATTAATTGCCATTGTTTCAAGAGCATCAATCTGTTCTGTTACTTTCATAGTTCCAAGTTCTGCTGCTATTGAAGCACCAACTCTACCCGCAATTACAATACCTGTAAGAACTGGGCTTAGTTCAGTAATGATAGCACGGCTTGTTGTTCCTCCAAGCAATGACAATGGAGCAATCCCTTTTAATAGATATGCTGCCTGCCAGGCAGCAATTGCTCCCGTAAATACTGCTATAATTAGAACAAGTGGAAGTGAGTTAACACCTATTTGTTCCATTTGAAAAAAAATTAATTTTCTACTTTTGGCAATTTGTGCAAAGCTTTTTATCATTCCCCAAAATAGATTGAATACCTGACCGATTTCCTGGAAAAAATTTAGGGTTTTTTTGCCTATAATTTCAAATAAATATAACATATAATTTTTATGTAGACTTTATGGTATAAATTTACAAAATTTATATTCATTATTTCATAATTTGAAATTTTATACTTTGCCCCTGTTAAAACATAATTTATTCTTATTTATAGAATTAAATTCTGAATGAACATGAAGTGTTTTTTTACAAATAAATTAAGTATCATTTTATATTTGATTTTAATAATACCTTCTATAAATTTCGGTCAAAATAAAAAAGTAAAATGATATTATAAAGAAATATTTATAACAAAGATGTGAAACAATTTTTTCAAAGAATGGTTTTTTATAATATAAAAAAGATAAGATTGATTGGGTTTGGAAAATGTCTACAGACAAAGAAAAGACCTGAAATGTAAGATGGGAAATTTGTTATTAAAGACATAAAGAAATTTAATTTTTTTTCAATTTAAGATAAATTGAAAAAAACATTCACAATGAGACAATTTATAATGAAAATTAAATCAATTTCCTTATGTCATTTTGGCGTACAAAGGAAAAAATTTTGAGTGCTTCATATTAGAAAAATTTGAAAACAAGCAGTAATTAGTGTTTTTTGATAAACTTCTCTACTGATATAATGACGATTAATATTTTATTAGTGTGAAATTTTATCTCTAAATATTTGTAGTACGATTGTTGCAGTAATCTTTGTAAATTTACATAAGTTTAGTATAAAATGGGAAAAACTACAGAAAAATTACGTGCCCTCACCCGTGAAGGTTACTTATCTAATGTTATTGATAAGGCACCTATTGGAATAATAACGTTCTCTTCCGATTGGAAGATAGATTATATCAATGATAGCTATTTAAAGTTTGCGAACATATATAATTTAAAGTCCCAAAATCTTTTTGGTAAAAATATTATATCTGAATTTTCAGATTACAATAATAAATTAGTAGACGAAATAAAATCTCTATCCGACGGAAATTACTTTGAAAGAGAATTAAAAACTCATAAAGGAATTGATAACTATTCCATAAAATTAATTGTAAAGGGTGCACCTATTTGGGAATATGATCAATTTGCCGGAGGCATTCTTTTGTTTGAAGATTCTAAAATATTTTTAGAAACTCAGCAAGAAGAAAATATTCGTTCAAGCTATTTACAAAATTTTATTAATTCTCAAGAGGGTTATCACTTAATTGCAGATACAACAGGTAATATATTATATACATTCGGTAGAGGGTTAAAGGATTTTTATATTGATTTATCAGGTAACAAAAAATTAACTGTCTCAGCTTTAAATACTTTTTCAGATAAATTTGAGCCTGCTATAAATGAACTAAAAAGAACTAAAGAAAAAGTTACATTTAGTTTTCAAAACGGTAGTTCAATACTACAAACAGTAATAAATCCTTTCTTTGACAGAAGAGAACAAATCAAACTAATTTTTATTTCAATACAAGATATTTCAGATAAGATTACCGAAACGAAAAGGTTAAAAAGAGAGACTGAAAAATTAGAAGCTGAAAAAGAATTATTCAAAGAAGAAAAAGAAAAACTAAAAGAACAAATCGACAAGCTTAAAAAACAAAGTGAATATCTTAACAAAAATATTGATGTTCTGAATGCTGAGAAAAAAGAATTACTTAACTACCAACATTTGGCTGAGTCTGTAATTGATGCTGTATTTACAGTTGATTTAAAAGGTAAAGTAATCTTTTGGAATAAATCATCCGAAGAATTATTCGGTTATACCAAAAGTCAAATTTATAACAAATTCTTTGGACGTGTGTTGGGACTTTTTGATCTCGAATACTTTGAAGCTTTAATAGAAGAATTAAAAGAAAATGAAACCATAACCAAAAATATTACTGTTTATAAAAAAGAAGGACAAAAAGAAACCATTGAAGCTAAATTTGCATTTACCGGTGATGAAAAAGATTCGGTATTTGTTTTCTGTACAAATGTAACAACTTGGGTAAATGAATATGATCAACTAAAAATTGAGGAAGAAAAATACAGGAACATTGTTGCCAATACAGATAAGAGCATTTGCAACATAGATAAAGACGGTGTTTTTATTTATGTAAATAAAATGTTTTGTAAGTCATTATCCTTAACTATAGATGAAATATTAGGGAAAAACATAAATGATTTTATTGATTTTGATTCTTTCGGCTCGGATAATTTTAATATAAAATCGTTGGATAAAAATTCAACAACCGTAGTCGAACTTCCCTTCTTAACAGGTGGTGAAAATAAAGTAAAATTTATTATCAAATTTTATCCTATACTTGATGATAATTTAAAAATGAAATATTACAACTGTTATTTCACCGACATAACCTCTAAAGAAGCGGTTGATAAAGAGCTGCAGCTTTTTAGTTCAATTTTCAATACATCAAATGATGGTATTGCTTTAATAAAAGATAATCATTTCGAATTAGTCAACACTTCTTTTGCCAATATTTTTGGATATGAAAGCGGAAAGGATCTTTTAGAATTAAACTTTTTATCGTTAACCGACGAAAAAGATTCGGAAAAAGTTGGTGAATACTTAAAATTAATAAAGAGTGGTAATAAATTATATACAAAGTTTGAATTTTTAGCCAGGCTAAAAAATAAAACTAATTTTTATTGTGAAGCTTCTGCTTCGGTGTTTGATGTTAACAACATCAAATATTTGGTTATGATAGTCAGAGATATAACAGAGAAAAAACGCTCACAGGAAATTATTAAACGATCGGAAGAAAAATATAGAAATATAACCGAAAACATAGATGACTTTTTATACACATACGAAAAAATAGGAAACAGTTTAAGACCGGTTTTCTATACGGCATCGGTTGAAAAAATTACTCATTACACCCAAGATGAATTTCTTACGGATACGAAAATGCTGTTAAAAATTATTCATCCGGACGACTTTGCAGAAGTTAAAAAGAAAATAAGAAATCTATTTAAAAGTCATATTCAAGTTTCAGGTGAAGTTGAGTTTCGCTTGATAAGTAAGTTAGGTAACGTTGTGTGGGTAAGAAACAAACTGAACATTGTAAGAAATTCTAAAGGAGAAATTCAAAAATTATATGGCTTGGTGAGTGATATTTCTTTAAGGAAAAAAGCTGAATTAGAGTTAAAGAAATCCAGCGATAAATTAATTAAACTTAATGAAACCAAGGACAGGTTTATTTCAATTATATCTCACGATTTAAGAACACCATTCAGTTCGATTGTGGGTTTTACTGATCTACTCTTAAATGATAAGGAGTTGAGTGCAGAAGAAAAAACACAATATATAAAATATATCCAAGACTCTTCAAACTCAATGTTGGCGTTAGTTAGTTCATTGCTGGATTGGACAAGACTACAAACAGGCAGGGTCCGTTTTGAACCGGATAGATATAATATTAAAGAAATTATTAATTCATCAATAAGTTTAATGTCAGGTGTAGCACTGCAAAAAAATATTAAATTAGTTCAAAAAATTGAGGAAGATACACACGTATTTATAGATAAAGATTTGATACAACAGGTATTTAATAATCTTCTTTCAAACGCAATAAAATTTACAAACGAAGACGGACAAATTATAATTTCCAAACGCCCTTATGAAAAATCAAGGTTCATTGAATTTTCTGTAAAAGATAATGGCATTGGAATTAAAGAAGAAAATATTGACAAGCTATTTAATGTAGATACAAAATATACATCCGAAGGTACAAAGGGTGAAAAAGGCAGCGGCTTGGGTCTTTCCTTAGTAAAAGAAATAATAAATAAACATGGCGGCGATATTAGAGTTGAAAGTACTTACGGACTTGGGACTGAATTTATTTTTACATTACCCGTTGCATCGGAAAACATTTTACTTGTGGACAACAATAAAACCGATTCGATTCTGTATACTAAAATTCTAGGTAATATCACACCTGATTACAAAACATTTGTTGTTTCAAACGGTAAAGAAGCTTTGGATTTTATACTGACAAACACACCGGCTTTGGTAATTACAGAAAATGATATGCCGGAAATGAACGGTTATAACTTAATTAAAGAAGTAAATAGATCGGAATTAAAAATAAAACCGCCGTTTATTGTATTAAGCTATGACATAGATAAATACGCAATTAATGATTATGAAGAATTAGGTGTTGAATATATATTTAAAAAGCCCGTAAATATTAGAGAGCTTAAATCTGCAATTGAAAAATCACTTGCCGATATTTTAGATGATGTTTAGGTTTCGTTAAGTATTTTTCCATCTACTACAGGAGTAACACAAACAAGCGGGTGTTCCGGAACATCAAAGCTTGAAAAAATATCTTCAAATAATTCAAAATGTCTTCCCCTCTTTTCTAACTTTGAAAATTTATTGTAAGTCATAAAGTTACCTTTTTTATCCTGCGGAGCATCAAATTTAATTGCCTTTTCAAAATCTTCATTGACCCTGTTTTTTAGGTGTTTAATTTTTTCGTCATCATTTCCACCTTTTACGTAACTAACAGCTCTAAATTCTTCAACAAAATTATTATTAATAATTAGATAAATATTTAAAATACATTCATTCATTTTCTTTTTTTGTTTTGTTGGTTAAAGCAAAATAAAAAATTGCGAGAGCAAAAAGGAAGGCTGTTTTACACGTGACACTAACTATTGCGGTAATTAAACGTTCGTCACCAAACATTTTTAAAATGAATGCCAAAAGCACAGGAAATGATATAATAAGAAACCCGATTAATACGGCTATTATTTCTATTTTCCTATTTTTTAATATCTCGTTTATCAAGAAAATAATTGATGCAATAATCGGGACATAATAAAAGAATCCATACAAATTTCCGTAAGGATATTGGTAAATTGAATAGAAGGATGTGCATTCAATCAGGTGAAAATCGTTTATCTGAAATAAATAAAAAATCGTAAAAAATAAGGGTGGAAGAAAAATCAGTTTAAAAAATTTACTTTTAAAACCTTTAATTTTAAGAACAAATAAAAGAGCTAAGGGAGGTAAAAATGCAATAACAGAAAAAGCTATGTAAATTATCCAAGAATTATTTGTTCCTGTTCTACAAATAATGAACTCTAAGAACTGGTAAAGCATTAATATAAAAATCAGTAATTCGGCAATTAGATTTAACTTATTCTTTTCAGCAAAGATTAGTAAGTTAACAAGAAACAATAATTCCATGCTGGCTACCAAAAGTGATAGCATTCCATTCCAATTCAACAAACAACACCTTTAATTTTTAAGAATAAGTTCCTGATTTTTTATAGCTTCTATTTTTACAATGTCGATAATCTTTCCCCACATATGAATACTTATTTGGTTTTCACTCAATTTATATTCAAATGAAACCCTTAAACTATCCTTTTTGAATTCATCGGAAAGATTTGTAGGGTCATAATTTTCGCCGTTATCAGCGTTTATTCCGTAAAATCCTCCTTCAACGCCAACATAAACAACAGTACCTGTTTGAGTTTGAATGTCTTCATTGCAAAGAAAACCCGGAAATAAAATCAGAGATAAAATTAATACAGAAATTAACTTTTTCATTTATTTAAATTCCCAATTTCTCAAAAAGCGAATTAAATTTATAATAGGTTTTTAACCATACCGTTATTCATTGACTTATTATACCGTCAAAAACTTTCCCTTTATGCTTTAAGCAATAATGGTTGTTTCAAAATATATTTTAATGTTTACTCTTTCGGACCTATCATTTTTTCCGGTCTCACAACTTCATCAAATTTTTCAGCAGTTAATAATCCTAAACCGACAGCAGCTTCTTTTAACGTGGTCTTTTCGGCAAAAGCTTTTTTTGCAACCTTAGCTGCATTATCATAACCAATCACAGGATTTAACGCTGTTACCAGCATCAATGAATTTACAAGATTATTGTGTATGTTTTCATCATTAGCTTTAATTCCGACAACACAATTATCCGTAAAGCTTTCACAAGCATCGGCTATTAATCTAATTGATTGTAAAGTATTAAATATTATTACAGGTTTAAAAACATTCAATTCAAAATTACCGCTGGCACCCGCAAAATTTATAGTAGCATCATTTCCAAAAACCTGGGTGCAGACCATAGTTATTGCTTCTGCTTGTGTGGGGTTAACTTTACCCGGCATAATAGAACTACCCGGTTCGTTAGCAGGTAAATTAAGTTCTCCGATGCCACATCTTGGGCCCGAACCAAGCCATCTTATATCGTTGGCAATTTTCATCAGGGAAGCAGCAAGTGTTTTCAATACTCCGCTGAATTCAACTAAAGCATCGTGCGCAGCAAGTCCTTCAAATTTATTTCTACCTGTTACAAAAGGTTTACCGGTAAGTTCAGCAATTTTTTCGGCAGCTTTAACAGCAAAATCCGGATGTGTGTTTAGTCCCGTCCCTACTGCCGTTCCGCCAAGTGCAATTTCATACAGATGAGGTAAAGCACTTTCTATTCTCTCCAAACCGTTTGTTAACTGTTGAACATAACCGGAGAATTCCTGTCCCAACGTAAGGGGCGTGGCATCCATTAAATGTGTTCTCCCGATTTTGATATTATCTTTAAATTCTTCGGATTTCTCTTGAAGAGCATCCCTAAGTTTTGTAACCATCGGGATGAGTCTTCTGTGTATTTCTTCAACCGCAGCAATATGCATTGCAGTTGGAAAAGTATCATTTGATGACTGTGCTTTGTTAACGTCATCGTTGGGATGAATAGGTGTTTTGCTCCCCATTTTTCCGCCTGCAAGTTCAATTGCTCTATTTGAGATCACTTCATTTGCATTCATATTTGTCTGGGTGCCGCTACCTGTCTGCCAAACAACCAGGGGAAAATGTTCGTCTAATTGTCCATCTATTACTTCATCTGCAGCTTTTACAATTAATTCTAATTTATCTGAACTTAAGATTCCTAATTCTTTATTAGTTAGTGCCGCAGCTTTTTTTAATATACCGAATGCTCTTATAAGTTCGCGCGGAAATCTTTCTCCCCCGATTTTAAAGTTCTTTAATGACCGTGCTGTTTGAGCGCCGTAATATTTATTTGTGGGTACTTCTATTTTACCCATACTATCGGTTTCTATTCTTGTGCTCATTTTAATATTCCCTTGATTTTACTTATCAATAATCTTTTTAATTTCGTAAATGAAATTTAATAACTGTGTAATTTACAATAATTTTGAACTATTTTTTATGCAATATTGCATACTTTTTTATGATAAAAATATTGATTTTATTTTTTAAAATTGTAATTTGCCTTAATCAAAATATATGGAGAGATTAAAAGATGAATGAAAAGACAACACAATCTAAAACAGAAACAGATAAAATTCTTTTTTCCGGTAAACTTTATAAAGCACATTTATATATTGAATCCAGGTATAAGGATCTACAAAGAGAGAGAGAACAAAATTCATTTCACCCTTGTATAACTATATCAAGAGAAGCCGGTGCGGGCGTAAATTCTGTTTGCGAGCATCTTCTAAAATACATTGAAGAAAACAAAATTTTTCCCTCACAACAATGGGCTGCTTTCGATCATAATTTAATTGAAGAAGTTCTACGACATCATCATTTACCACAAAGGTTAGCAGAATTAATGAGCGAAGACAGATATTCGCATATAAAATCTTTTATAATAGAATTGCTTAGTAAACAACCGACCAAATGGTCTCTAGTTCACAAAACATCCGAGACCATATTACAGTTAGCTGAAGTAGGTAATTCTATTATCGTAGGAAGAGGAGGCAGTATTATAACAGCAAATTTAGACAACACTTTGCACATAAGATTAATAGCGAACTTAAATGACAGGATAAGAAGGATCCAAAATATACTTGATGTACCAAGAGACAAAGCAGAAAATTATATTATGAAAAAAGATTCCGATAGGAACCAATATATAAAGACCTATTTTAACAAGGATATAACCGATCCCCATTACTATCATTTAATTATTAATACCAGTATTGTTCCCAACAAAACAGCAGGAGAAATGATCGGGCATCTGATTGAAGTTTATTTTAAAAAATATATTACTCAACCTTTGAAATAGGATAAACATTTAACTGATCATTTTTATAAGATGAACATTCATAAAGGAGATTTAATCTCTGCCTTAGTTTACTTTAAATTTTTACCGTTTAGTCTTTTGAATTAAATGGATTTTGACAAACGGTTAGAGCAACCATCTATTTTGATGGAGGTTACACAGTGTTGGGAGTTCTTGGTTTTATTTCAATTCCAGTATTTATTATTTCCAAAACAAACGGATTACCATTTTTAAAATCGGAATATGAAAATGGGTGGGGTTCAATTCTAATATCAAATTCTGTTGCCAGCAGGATCAAATGAACTTGTAAATCAAACCTTTCTTCATCATTTAAGTCGTCAATGAATAAGGCTATATCAATGTCACTTTCAGATCTTTCATTATTTTTTGCAAAAGATCCGAACAGATAGGCAGTTACAAGTTTAGGATTTTGCTCTGCTACTTTTGATACAAAATTATTTATTATATTAATAATTTCATCTTTATCAAAATCATTCTTTTCTATATTTTGAAGATAGGTTATGAATATAATTTAGATAAAATGAATTTTTTTGAAAGAATTCTTGTTAAGAAAATCTCGGGTGCTGTGGAAAGCATATCAGAGATTGATTATGATGCAATTGTAAGATTTGTAAATGAATTAGAAAAGAAATAATAATAGGAATACTCATGATGACAAGCTATGGTTCACTGAAAAATATTTATTTATCAGAAATCAAAAATGATATTGAAAAGCATTCTGACTTTCCAACAGAAACCATAAAAGAAAAAGATATTGCGACTTTGCCGAAACCTGTTCAACGATATTTTAGATATTGCGGTTATATTGGCAAAGTAAAAATGATTAATGCAAAAATCGAATGGGGAAATATTATTTTTAAAAGAGCACCAAACAGCAAATGGATGAGACTGAACTGCCATCAATATAATTCGGTTTCTGAACCAACGAGAATTGTTTATTTGAAAAATAATATTTTAGGTGTTTTCCCTTTTGAAGCTCGAGATATATACCAAAATGGAAAGGGTAATATGCTTATTAAGCTCTTAAAGCTATTTACAGTAGCTGATGCAAAAGGAATAGAAATGAACAAATCTGCATTAGTAACTGTTTTGTCGGAAACATTTATTATACCAACTTACGCGTTACAAGATTATATAAACTGGGAAACAGTTGATAATAATAATGCTAAAGCAACTTTGACATATAATGGCATAAAGGTAAGTGGGACTTTTAATTTTAACGATGAAGGAGAGATGATTAGTTTTTATACAGATGACAGATATTGTGCAGGAAAAGATGGAACATACAAAAAAATACCATGGTCAGTTATAGTAGATAATTATTATAAAAAAGATGGAATAAGGTTCCCAAGTGAGATAAAAGTTATATGGCATAATGAGAATGGCGATTTTGAGTATTTTAAAGGTAAAATTTTAAATATAGAATATAACACAATGAAATAAAGCACGAACACACAACTATGTATATAAGTCATTGGGCAATAAGCGGTTAAATAGGTGCAACATTATTTTTTATAATATCGTCCCGAGGGTGCTTTTGTGTTCTTTTTTTACGCAGTTTTTGCAATTATTTCGATCCTGACGGAGCTATTTTTTTAATTTGATTTCTTAGAGTAATTATTTCAAATTGAGGTATAACTCTATCCATTATGAATAATTTTCAAAACATTTTTGAACATTCCTAAATTGTTTTGGACAACAGTGAAAAATAAAAACCAAGCTAATTACGCATTGAATATTATTTGTCCTTTATATTCCATATCCCTAATTTTATAATCTAAAAACTTTTAGCATAAGGACTGAACATGAATAAGACAATGAAAGCACTCGTTAAAAAAGAAGCAAAAGAAGGTCTCTGGCTTGAAGAAGTTCCAATACCCGAAATAGGAATTGACGACGTTCTTATTAAAATACATAAAACATCAATTTGCGGAACAGATGTTCATATTTATAATTGGGATGCTTGGGCACAAAAAACAATTCCTGTTCCGATGGTTGTCGGTCACGAATATGTCGGTAAAGTAGTTAAAGTCGGAAGTAATGTTAAAGATGTAGGAATTGGTGAATTGGTTAGTGGTGAAGGGCATATTACTTGCGGACATTGTAGAAACTGCAGGGCAGGAAGAAGACATCTCTGTCCAAACACAAAAGGTGTCGGTGTTAATCGTTCGGGTTGTTTTGCCGAATATCTTTCTATACCTGTATTTAATGTTTGGCACTGCGATCCATCATTACCGACAGATATATTTTCAATCTTTGATCCACTCGGTAACGCCACGCACACTGCTCTTTCTTATGAACTGCTCGGTGAAGATGTTTTAATAACAGGAGCCGGACCAATCGGAATAATGGCAGCAGCAATTGCCAAACACGCAGGTGCAAGGTTTGTAGTTATTACGGATGTTAATCCTTACAGGTTAAAACTCGCAGAAAAAATGGGAGTTACAAGAACAGTTGATGTCTCAAAAGAAAAACTTCCCGATATTATTAAAGAACTTGGTATGAAGGAAGGCTTTGATGTCGGCTTGGAAATGTCAGGTAATCCCAAAGCCTTAAATGATATGATAGATGTTATGTTCCATGGCGGTAAAATTGCGTTGCTCGGTATACTACCGTCGGATGCTTCTGTAAATTGGGAGAAAGTAATTTTTAACGGATTAAATCTTAGAGGGATCTATGGAAGACGGATGTTCGAGACCTGGCATAAAATGCAGGCTATGATACAATCCGGTTTGGATGTTTCGCCTTTAATAACTCATCATTTTTCCTATAAAGATTTTGAGGAGGGATTTCAATTGATGAGAAGCGGGAACTCGGGTAAAATAATTCTTAATTGGGTGGAAAAAGAATCGGCGTAAATCCGTATAATCAGCGGCATCCGCGTTCTATATTATTTTTTATAAAACATGTCTACCGACAAGGCAGGCGCGGATAGCACGGATCGAGCGGATAATCACAGATTAAAAAAATTATGAGGAGTTAAAATGAACGAATCAACAAAAAATTATTACAGTAATATTCTAACAGAAATTAAAAACGAAGGACTCTATAAAAACGAACGTATTATTACAAGTCCACAAAAAGCAAACATAGAAGTTTCAACAGGACAGAAAGTGCTGAATATGTGTGCCAACAATTACCTCGGTTTAGCAGATAACCCTGAAATAATTAAAGCCGCAAAAGAAAGCTACGACAAATGGGGCTACGGCTTATCATCCGTAAGATTTATTTGTGGAACACAGCAAATACACAAAGAACTTGAAAGAAAAATTGCCGAATTTTTAGAAACCGAAGATACAATTCTTTATACTTCCTGCTTTGATGCCAACGGCGGATTATTTGAAACAATCTTAAACGAAAACGACGCTGTCATTAGTGACAAGTTAAATCACGCCAGCATAATTGACGGAGTCAGGCTCTGTAAAGCTAAAAGATACCGCTACAAAAATAGCGATATGAATGATCTTGAAAAAAAATTAAAGGAAGCAAAAGGAGAAAACGCAAATCAAATTCTTATAGCAACCGACGGTGTATTTTCAATGGACGGTTTTATTGCTAATCTAAAAGACATCTGCGACCTTGCCGATGAATACGGGGCAATGGTAATGGTGGACGATTCGCACGCAGTGGGATTTATGGGCACGCACGGAAAGGGCACGCACGAATATAACGGGGTTATAGGCAGAGTTGATATTATAACCGGAACTCTCGGTAAGGCACTTGGTGGTGCAAGCGGAGGTTATACAAGCGGAAGAAAAGAAATTATTGATTTACTTCGTCAGCGCTCGAGACCATATTTATTTTCTAATACGGTTGCTCCAAGTATTGTAGCCGCATCCTTAAAAGTCATAGATATGCTAAGTTCAACAACAGAACTGCGTGACAAATTGGAGAAAAATACAAAATATTTTCGAGAGGAAATTAGTAAAGCCGGTTTTGAAATAAAACCAGGCGAACATCCTATCGTTCCTATTATGCTGGGTGATGCTGTGCTTGCACAAAATATGGCGGCTCGTCTGCTTGAGAAAGGAGTTTATGTAATCGGTTTCTTTTATCCCGTGGTACCTAAAGACACGGCAAGAATTAGAGTACAGATCTCGGCAGCACATACAAAAGAAGACCTTGACTTTGCAATTAAGGCTTTTAGAGAAGTTAAAGATGAGCTTGGTGTTTAAATAACAAAAAACAAAAAGCAAATCCCAAATAAATTCCAATGTTCAAACAACAAATAATTGGAATTTAGATTTTAGTATTTGAGATTTATTTGATGTTTGGATTTTGTATTTTGATTTTTTTCTTAAGATGAATAGAATAGAATTATACAAAGGCGACATAACAAAACTGAAAGTAGATGCAATAGTTAACGCTGCAAATACATCACTTCTCGGCGGCGGAGGGGTTGACGGAGCGATACACCGGGCAGCGGGAAAAGAACTTCTTGAAGAGTGCAGAACATTAAATGGTTGTCCCACCGGGGAAGCAAAAATCACAAAGGGTTATAACCTGCCTGCAAAATATGTAATACACACAGTTGGTCCTGTTTGGAATGGTGGAAAACATAACGAAGAAAATCTGCTTGCAAGCTGTTATAAAAACTCACTAAAACTTGCTATAGAAAACAAAATAAAAAGCATTGCTTTCCCCGCTATCAGCACTGGTGTTTACCGTTTTCCATTAGAGCTTGCAACAAAAATTGCAATCGGAGAAGTAAAAGATTTTCTTAGCAATAATGATACTTTTGAGAAAATAATCTTTGTCTGTTTTGATGAAAGGACTTACAACAGCTATAACAAAAATTTATCTCCCTAACACAGCACCTACATTTATTCCAAACCAGGAGATGGTAATACCGTTATCGAAATAGCTCACATATCTTGCGTTAATATCAAAATTACTTATTCTAATTCCCACGGTTGGCGACCATATAAATTTACTTTCGGAACTTGAATTTGGTACATTACTGTTAACCGTAGCAATTCCTACAGCACCGCCTATATAAGGTGAAATAATATTACCCGGTGTGTAAATAAAATATTTTATTCCGCCCATAAAAGGAGTCACATACTTGCTATAATTGGTGTTTGTTATTTTCCACCTGTCATATCCGGCAGAAGCAAAGAAGGTAGTAGCAATCATCGGCATCTTAAATTCCACATCAACAGAACCACCATAACCAATATCATTGCTGTTTTTAAAATCGCCTAAGGGTAGCTGCGCCCCACCGTTTAAGACAAATCTCATCTGTGCATTTGTTTGAGTAAGTGAAAATAAAAATAATGAGAAGACAATAAGGCTTGATAATTTTTTCATAAACATATTCCTTCTAATAGTTATGATAAATTAATTCCTAATCATAATATTAAAACAACGTTCAAGAATCAATAACAAAATAATTTGGAGAGAAAATATTTATCTTAAAAAGATAATGGCTACACCGCCTACCGCCATAAACGTACCGAATATTATTTTCCAGTTAAATTTTTCTTTATGAATATATCTTGCCATCGGCAGCATAAGTACAGGCACTATCGACATAAGAGTTGATGCAATTCCTACTTTTGTATATTTAATTGCAAGCAGACTTAATGTAATACCGAGGAATGGTCCGAAGACAGTTCCTATCACAGTAAAAAGAAGTGCCTTAGTATCTCTTTTAAATAAAGTAATGGGATTTTTGTATTTCCCTATTACTATCATCAGCGGCAATATAATTACAATTGAAGAAATAACTCTAATAAAGGTTGCCACAAATTCGTTTAGTTCACCGGAGTTGAAAGCCTGCTTAGCAAAAATTAATCCGGTTGCCTGCCCTGCCGCACCAAAGAAGCCGAATAGAAGTCCTAATTTTGTAATTTTATATCTTGCCGTCGGCGACCTGTCACCACCTGACACAACAAAAACAATACCTGAAATTGTAATAAATATTCCGACTATAGCCAAAACACTTAAATCTTCACCTAAAAAAAAGAAAGCAAGTACGGAACTGATAACAGGTGCTAAAGACATCATAAGCATACTTAATCTTGCACCGATACGTTTAAATGCACTGAACAAAAACGCATCACCAAAAACTATCCCTACTATTCCACTAATTGCGAGACATTCAAATTGGTGGAATGAGACGTTATAGTTAAAATTAAAAAGAAGAATAGTAATGAACAGTAAAAACGATGCTAAAATAATTCTATTTACATTTAGTTGAATAGAACCAATTCTTTCGGCAGCTTCCGCAAAAGCAAAAGAGCTGCCCGACCATGATACCGCCGTTAGAACTGCAAATAACTCACCGAGTAAAATCATTGTTTCATAGTTTTATAATTTATGAGTCAGGCCTGCACGTAGTCCCGCCTCCCAAAGTCCTACGGCGGGCAGGCGTTTCTGCATAGACAAGTCTAAAAAAATTAATTATAGTAAATTAAGTCTGGATTATAAGCTGAAATTAAATGATATTTTTAATCCGTTAGCTAACGGATACCTTTTTAGAGCAGACTTATTAATTAAAAAAAGATGCCATCTTTTTACTTAAAAATGACATCTTAATCTTTTCGAGTAATTAGGTTTTATATTCTATAAAAACTACAAACTTAACCGCCGTAATTAAGTGCACTTAAACCCGGATAAATTGCAGCATCACCTAACTCTTCTTCAATTCTTAACAACTGGTTATATTTTGCAATTCTATCTGTACGTGATGCAGAACCTGTTTTTATTTGTCCCGCTCCCATTGCTACTGCAAAATCGGCAATAGTTGTGTCTTCGGTTTCACCGCTTCTGTGACTTATTACATTTGTGTAACCGGCTCGTTTTGCCATTTCAATTGCTTCAATGGTTTCGGTAAGAGTGCCTATCTGATTTAATTTTATCAAAATTGAATTACAGACACCGAGGTCAATTCCTTTGGCTAATCTTTCTGTATTTGTAACAAAAATATCATCACCGACCAACTGAATTTTATCTCCCATTTGTTTTGTCATTTGCTGCCAACCTTCCCAATCATCTTCGGCAAGCCCGTCTTCAATTGAGAAGATAGGATATTGCTTTGCCCAGTTGGCGTACAAATCAATCATCTCGGCGGCTGTTTTTTCCGATTTATCCGATTTAAAGAACTGGTAAACATTTTTATCTTTTAAGTACATTTCGCTTGAAGCAGGATCAAAAGCAATAGCGATATCGTCACCAGGTTTGTACCCTGCTTTGTTTATCGCTTCAAGTATTACTTCAATTGCTTCTTCGTTTGATTTTAAGTTTGGTGCAAAACCGCCTTCGTCTCCGACTGAAGTATTGTAGCCTTTTGCTTTTAAAACTGATTTTAATACGTGAAATGTTTCGACTCCCATTCGCAAAGCTTCTTTAAAACTATCGGCACCAACAGGCATAATCAAAAATTCCTGTATGTCAACATTGTTGTCTGCGTGTTTGCCTCCATTTATTATGTTCATCTGTGGAACGGGTAAAGTTCTGGCGTTTACTCCGCCGATATATTTGTATAAAGGTAATTCAAGGGTTTCTGCGGCTGCTTTGGCTACTGCGAGGGAAACACCTATGGTTGCATTAGCACCAAGTACGGATTTGTTTTCGGTTCCATCCAGGGAAATTAATAATTGATCAATTTCAGTTTGTTCTGCTGAATCCATATCTATTAATTCGTCGGCAATTTTTTCATTTACATTTGCTACTGCCTTTAACACCCCTTTGCCGTTGTATCTTTCTTTATCACCGTCACGCAATTCAACGGCTTCGTGCTCGCCGGTAGAAGCACCGCTCGGCACAGAGGCTCTGCCAATTACTCCGCTTTCCAAAAGAACTTCAACCTCAAGTGTCGGGTTGCCTCTTGAGTCTAAAATTTCTCTGCCTAATACATCAACTATTGTTGTCATTTTAAATCTCCTTAATTTCTTTATTTTTTAATGAAAAATTTTTTCTAAAACAATAAAGTAAATATACAAAGATATTGTAAAAACTAATTTGTGCTTGTTAAAAGGTTAAATAATATTTTGATGTGCTGATATAAAAATTGACCCCGTTAGATAATCGTAATAACCAAGAATAACCAACATCCAAAAATGCCGGAACTGCGAACCTGTCCGGCGTAGTGTACGAAGACGGAAGCAGTCCTCTGTAAGAGTCCCTTGGACAATTATACGTACCGTTTGTATTCAACATTCCAAAATTCAACTGCATTCGCAGTTGTACCGTACATTTTTTTTATACCTCGAATTTCATTCGAGGCTATTATAAATTTAACTGCTGTCGCAGTTGCTTCTTTCTCAAATTTCCAAAAACTGCGAAGCAGTTTAATTCACAATAGCTATGGACGAAGTCCATAGGGGGAAGGAAAAAATAAAATCGAACTGCGAGAGCAGTTCAATTAATTTATTAGAATTATTGTTATTTTTATTAAAAACAAAAGGGAGGTAATATGTCAAGTTTCACACAAATACTTTACCAAATTATATTCTCAACAAAAAACAGAAAAAAAGTACTCATCGAAAAAAATAGGTCGGAACTTTTCAATTATATCTGGGGAATAATAAAAAACAAAAAATCACATCTTTACCG
>ENA-ORDP01000316-ORDP01000316.1-marine-sediment-metagenome-genome-assembly--contig:-NODE-316-length-32861-cov-4.454978_pt1 | contig 32861 bp, 42 predicted proteins | sample MGYA00248627_ERZ508539 | MGnify/ENA primary metagenome ERZ508539 (study PRJEB26208, sample SAMN05571518) | marine sediment metagenome | biome: deep sea; feature: Hydrothermal vent; material... | reverse complement strand
AGATCTTTGCGCTCAGCCTCTGTTGTGGCTTGAAAATGGATACCATTTAGGAGCAGTTACAACGTCATCAAAATAGTTGCAGTGAGATATGTGGGCCGGCATTAGAAGTGGTTTTAAGAAAAGAGCTAATTCTTGCTGTGCAGGTTGAGACTCTGATGCAGGATGTCATGGTAGTCACGAATGCGTTGCACATAACGCACGGGTTCACGCCCACGTGCATACCCGTGTTTGACGGTCTTATAGTATTTTTTTTGTGCTAACAGGGGAAAGACTTCACTCAGATCGTGCCAACGATCCGGATCCTTGTTCAGTCGTTTCGCCAGTGTTCGTGCATCGTGCATATGACCCATGCCCACATTATAGGCGGCCAGTGCAAACCAGGTACGATCCGGTTCGGCAACCGATTCAGGAATACGTTTTACTAATTTTCCCAGGTAACGTGCCCCACCTTTAATGCTTTGTTCAGGATCGAGACGACGCTTGACACCCATCTCTCGGGCGGTGGTTTGTGTCAACATCATAATCCCGCGCACCCCCGTCGGACTCTTTGCCTTTGCCCGCCAGTGTGACTCCTGATAGGCCTGTGCCGCCAGTAACATCCAGTCCAGATTATTTTTGGCCGCCTCTGTTTCAAAATCTTTTCGATAAGTTGGCAAGACTTTTTTTATCCGGCGTGCATACTTGCGGGTATCGACATAGTCAAACACCTCGATATAACCGTAGTATTTTTCCAGCAGGTCCTCAAGCCTTCCCTCATCCTTGTAAGCGGAAAACCATTCGCTCACTTTGGCATGCAGGCCATCCGCCTTCTTTGGCAAAACCCACGCAAGCGGCTCAGGTTTGGTCAGATTAAACTGTACCCTTAACTCAGGATAATAACGTCTGTTGATGGCAACAATATTGGAGTCGGCAACCGTACAGTCAATCTGCTTGAGCCATACCTGTTCCAGCAGGGTTTCCGTGTCAACACCGTTCTCCGCCTGCCACTCAATCGCGGGGTACTGCTTTTTAAGCTCCACCATCTTTTCTTCATAACTGGTTCCGGCCACAAGCCGAAGCTGGAAGCCATTCAAGTCTTCAATTTTTTTGGGCCTGGGGCCGCCCTGCCGACAGACGATCTGCTGTTGCACTTCCTGATAAATTGGCCCGAATTGAAATCTGACTTCGCGATCACTTGTTTTGGTCAGACCGGCCGCGGCAAGGTGTGCCTCACCAGACTGTATCGATTGCATGATCTCAGTCGTCGTATCTTTGATGATATAGCGAACCTCAACACCGAGGCTCGCCGCAAAATCGCTGATCATCTCGTACTCAAGGCCGGCCGCTTCGTCATGCAGTTCGTAGTACGTCGTGGGGGCATTACGGGTCACCACCCGCAACTCACCCTTTTCCTGAATCGTGTTAAGAAGATCGGCCCGCTGGCATGCCGCAAGACATGTCAGCAGGAGTATCGGCAATGTCCATCTCAACATCATGCGTACACTATATATTATATATACGCACCATCTATAACTATTTCCTGCTCCACAACCGAACCACAGGCAATAAATGTGACCACTGATAGACACCCATTCCTGTGAGGATCATGGCACTGCCAAACCAGGCATGGCTGTTGATCTGTTCGTTATTGAGTAATTGTCCAATCCAGAGCGCCGAGACAGGCGTTATCAAGGTTAACAACGCGACCTGGCTCACTGGCAAGTGCTTCAGAATATAAAAGTACAGGTTAAAACCGATTGCGGTCGCGATGACCCCAAGATAAACAATCGACCACAAAGCATAATCGGGAATGGCCGATGGTAACTTACCATCGATCGATAACCAGGTAATGATATACGTCGGTGTCGCCACCAGCATTCCACCGGTTGTCACCGTCAGGGATGATAGCTGGCCATGTAGTTTTTTTACAAATACCGCGCTAAGTGAATGGATAAAAACAGAAAGCAGCACGGCCGCAATACCGTAGGCCGCGACACTGCCGAAGTCGATACTCTGACTGAATATCACTATTAACCCGGCCAGGGCGAAAAAGACACCGAGCAGTTTGAAGGTCGTCCAACCACGCTCATTGAGAACAAAGTAAGCCAGACCGCCGGTGAAAATGGGACTTAAACCAAATAATACGGCGATAAATCCTGACTGGATAAACTGCGAACCCCAATAGACGGACAACATGGCACCATAGATACCCGCGCCTGCGGCGATGTAGGTGACGATTGCCTGCCTGTGCAAAGGAACAGGAACACGTTTAATCAATGCGAGCACAATCAATACCAGCATGCCAATCACCATACGTGCCGAGACACCAAATATAAAACCAGTCCCTTCGGCGCTCCATTTAACCGCGAGCGGTGTCGTTGACCAGATCAAAATGACCATCGTAAACCCGATAAAGAGTCGAAATCGTCCCGGCGATATATTTGGTGTCATGGTTGATGACATTTTATTTGCTCCACTATTTCAGTTGCACTTTTGTTGGTCCAAAACGAAACGGGCCGCAATGTTTTATCACTGCGGCCCGTTTGAAAAAAATCGTTTGTTTAGATAATCAAATTCAATCAGGCGCGCAGACCGGCACATGCATCCAGCGAATGCAGAGTGCGACCACGGCTCGTTTAAATTTAATCTTCATGACTTGAGTGTGCCTTTGACTATCCGGACTGTCAAGCCATCATTTTTGTCTTATTCTGGAAGCGATCCATTAATATAAAAATAACGCCAGGCGACATTCGTCCGTTTTGATAATTGATTTAACAAATTTTCCGATGGCATTGCCTCTTTGGGATAAACATTCACAATGCTAATCATGGTCTTAGCACAACCACCAAACTCTCGCCAGTCCACCTCACAGACCGCCGCTTTATTTTGACAGTGGGGGCACGTCAGCAAAGCGCCGGTCGCGTCAATATAGTCCCCTGAACGTGGTATTCGCCTTTTACACGCAGGACACACGGGCCTCGCCATGTCAATATCCGCCAGCCAAAGGGCATGGCCAGACCCCGCAGGCAAATAGACAAAGGTAAACTGATCCCAGCCCGTTATCTTACTCGCCCCACCACCCTCTGGCGGTGAAAACTCAATGGCAGGTGCACAGCCCATGAAACTGATGTGCTGCAAGAAATGTTGCCCGACTAAAAAACGCTGGCCCTTCTTACCATGAGCACTATCAACATCCGCGCCAATACCAGGGCCCGTTAATCCAATCTGATCGAGGGCAGCCAGTAGATCGACCGAGGCAACAGAAAACTCGGGGATTTGCGGGCACAGGATCAACTGTCTAAAACTATCGGCCACTTAAATCACACATAATTCATCGGCTTTGCTGCACCTAAAGGAGCAAAAGCTTAGCACGCTCGGCACCGCCTCAGGTACAATGCAGGGCAATTCTGATGTAATTATTGAATGAAGCCGGAGTAAAACATGCCTGATAGTGATACGAGCAAAGAACAACAGATCCTGAAAATGGTAAAACGAATCCTGACCGACGTGGCGAGAGACACGCACGTTAAACCTGGTCTGAAACACCCTCTCAGCGACAATACTATTATGGGCATCCGGGAAGGCCTGGCGCTGATCGCTGCACGTGAAAAAGAACTGGCCGAGGAAGCCGGGCTTGCCACAAACATGCGGCCGCAATATCCCGATCAAAAACCCAGATCCGTCGTCGTCTCTATCGATAAACTGCAACAACCCTCCGATAAACAACAACAGCCCTCCCCCGACGACAATAAATAGCAGACAAATATCAAAATACGCCCCAACATGCGCTCAGACTGGCCCACACCAGAGCAGATTATCCCTCTGCTTGAGCCGATCCTGAAACATCAGCCAGACGGACTCAGCGAGTATGCGTTACTAAACCAACTGGCGGCGCAACATGCGTTTTTCTCGGACTCAGGCCGTAACGACGGTTCAGCCAAAAACGAGCTGCCGTCCCGAGATCTAAACTTGTTTCAGCGCCACTTCCTGCTCTTCCACTGCCTTTATCTGCTTGCACAGCAATACCGAGCCGACCAGTCCGGACTGCTTAGCATCTCGGCCCTGGAGATCCGCGTACGCCCCTACCCCACAACCGAACAGGAAGAGGCACACAGCCTGGCAACCGCAGATCCGGTTCGGGACTATTACCTAGATATCACCCAGCTACAAACCACGGGCGAGGATGAAATCGATGAGATGCTGGGTAAATTCTGGCTGGCCCTTGCCCGCCATGACGTCCGTGATGAAACACTGGCCCTGCTTGGCTTAACTGACCCTGTCGATGACCTGGCGATTAGAAAACGCTACCGGGAAAAGGTCATGCAACATCACCCGGATCGTGGCGGTGATCTGGAGGCTATCCAACAACTCAATGTGGCAATCTCAAAACTATTACCAAAATCACCCTGAAATGACTAAAACCGGCGATGCGCTCACATTTATGGGCCATCGCTCTATTTGCAGCCATTCAGGTTATCATCTATCTTTATAAGGCTAACCGGCCAACTGGAATGTGGCAATGCTAAACCCCGCCGCAAACAACAAGGATTGGCAAATCACGACATGATTGAAGAAATTAATGAGAACGACGTCAAGGCCATAAAAACACGTCTGGACGAATTGCGGGTTGAACACCGGGATATGGACGATATTATTCACCGCCTTATTATCGACCCGATGGTCGATCAGCTACAAATACGCCGATTGAAGAAGCGAAAGCTGAATTTGAAAGATATGATCTTAAAACTGGAAAGCAAATTAATTCCGGATATTGAAGCCTGAAAAAAATAATAATCAACAACTGTATCTATGGAAAATAAACGAAGCGAAAGTCGCCTGGGGATTAAGCTCGAAGTTGAACTACATAGTGACGATATCGAGCTCTCACTTGAAACACGCGATCTTAGTAACAGTGGTGTATTTCTCTCGGCAATCGACACCGATCTGCCCGCCGAGGGCAGCATCGTCAATTTGAGGATCAAACAAACACTAGGAGACAGCGAATCACCGTTAGTTAAAGCACGTGTCGTTCGCATCGACCACGATGGTATTGCCCTGAGCTTTATCACCGATGAATAACCTTTCAAACGTGGCAAACCACGCCATACTATTTACCTCGAAACAATGTCCACATTGCCCGACTGTTTCAAAAATCCTTAAGGAATTAAATCAATCAGGACAACTTGCCGGGCTGGATATCTTTGATATCGCGCAGGATCAAAAACTGGCCGAACAATACAATGTGCGCTCCGTACCCTGGTTCAAAATCGCCGAGCTCGAGTTTCAGGGGCTGCACACCGCTGGCGAACTCACTTACTGGGCAGGCAAGGCAAACAGCGAAGAAGGTATACTCCGCTACCTTACCGAAAGTCTGGAAACTGGCAGACTAAGCCGGGTTGAATCCCTGATCAATCAACACCCAGCCTGGTTAAACATCGCCATACAGATTCTTGCCGATCTGACCGCACCGATTCAGGCGAGAATTGGTTTAGGCGCGGTGCTGGAAGGATTGGCGAACACAGCCATACTGGAAAATAGTTTTCCTGTTCTGGAAAACCTCACACAACATGATGACCACCGCGTACGCGGTGATGCATGTCATTATCTTGGTTTCATTGCTAGCTCAAAGAGTAAGGACGTTCTAAACCGCTGTCTTGATGATAAACATGCCGAAGTACGCGAGATCGCCGAAGACTCTTTAGATAATTTTTGACGGCAAGCAGTTGTTTTTTCATATTTAATACATCACATCTATTAGATGGCACAAATGTTGGTTATACTGCTTTATATACTCAATTATTTAGAAGGTGCAGCAATATGCCATACTTCATTTACCGCATCAAACCAGGTCCAATTACTCTGATCAAAAACCTCGAACTGCTGAATGAATTCGAGTCTTTTAAAGAAGCCAAGCAGTTCGCTAAACAGACCAGAATCGATCAGGCCGATGGTGAGGATATTCAAATAAAAGTCATGTTCGCCGATAATCAGTTACATGCAGAAGAACAGATAATGGAAAAGCGGGAAGCGTCCATTGTCAGAGAGTGGGAAAAATAGACCGTATCGCCCATGGAAGAAGGTGAATATAGAGATACCTATCATGACTTCAATCAACAACGTTGCCTGTTTGAAAAGAGTGTCCTGTCACGCAAAAGCATGTGCGAACATGCACACCGATTCTGCCTGGCCGACCGTGAAGGCGTCGCCTGCAAAAAACAGCAAGCCGCTGCACTTTGTAAAGACCTGCTCCTTCAACTTCGCACTAGTGCAAGGTTTGCATTAAAACAAACCAATCTCGACAAACCCTTAGCACACGCCAAGGAGATCAAGATCCAGACCGGTGGGTTATTGGGGTTAAGGTCGATAGTCGATAGTCTGAATATGGACGATGCAACGAACGAACACGATCAAACTATTGAAAATATTTTCAAGCTTGTTCAGCAGGCCATCGCCAAATATGGTAATTTGAATACCCTGCCCTACGACGAAATTGCACGTAAGATGATCCAGTTTAAAGGCCGCTCCCGGCGACATGCCAATAAATAACAGTGAACAAACCCGTAACTACGGATTTATTTTCCAGTCGTAAGAACAATCCAGGTAACTGCGAACGGCGGACAACCCGTCCAGACCTTCTGTTACAATTTTCTGTAACGGTGGAATACCACCAAAGCGTTTATTCGACTGCTTCATCCACACCGCACCCATAGCAGAGTTAAGTGGATAAGTAGTGCGTAACGCGGCTGCAATGCCGATGATATGTTCCACCCTTTCATAAACAGAGGCATCTTGTGGGAAAGGCGTATCTTCTCTATAACGCCGCAACGCGCGGGTTGGTGTGCCTTTTGGCAGATCAAGAATGAAAGCCAGCTGCTTACCACGCAGGCCCCAACTATCCAGTATGGCCATGATAGATCGTGCCAACGCGGCGCACTCCTCATGATTCATATCCTGATAATTGCTTACCGGCATAGCGGCATCTCCTAGATAAACAGATGGCTAGTCTATATGCTAAAATCCTGACATTCAATTAAAGCACAAGCTTTATGCGCCTTTAGCCCGGAACGCACGATCATAGAGAGATACAACATGAAAAATAAATACCCCGTAATTGAAGCATCCAACATCAGAGGCGGTGACATGCAGTGTTTTGAGATCAATCAACAGCGAATAATAGTCGCACATATTGGGGGTGAATTTTTTGCCTTTGATGAAATGTGCAGTCACGAAGATTATCCACTTTTGAACGGCGCATTAAGAAACGATCATATTGAGTGCCCGTTGCATGGTAGTCGATTTTGCCTGCGTACCGGCAAACCAATAGAAGAACCCGCGACAGAACCGATTCAAACTTACCCAACTGAAGTTATTGACGGGATGATCTATGTAGAATTTGGGGAATAATTTGTACGATTAATGATAACCATGCATAACTTTGTTTGTTTATTATTTTCCCTTTGCATACGCCAATGGTTCATAAATATATGTCTCATATTTATCTTCATACTCCAGGGGAATAAGCACCCATTCTTTAAAGTGTTTTTTTGTGAAATTAAACTCGATCCCTTTCCCATCGGTAATGAGTTCATTGACCCGTTCAGGAGAGACTTTAATGATAAGAGCATTTTCTTTTTCAAACATCATCGCCATAAAGTCACCTTTGTATCGTAGGCAGGGTGTTCTCATCATAGTCGATTGCTCAACACCATCTTCCTGTATGACTTTATCTACCGCCTGGTCATAACTCATTTCAGGCTCCTTTTGCATTAGGGCAAAAACAATAACGGTTAATGATTGGTCTGGCCCTTCATAAGCAAGCCGAAACATATTATGTTTTTCCAACTTCAAAGTTGATACTAAGTACCATATTGATTCTCACAACACCTATTCACCTAGAGGTTCCACCACTAATTCTTCAAGAACACCCATTATCCCCGGCCGAATTTGTTCAACAGCTTCCGAAAGCCTTAAATAAAACTGTTGATCTAGATGCCGAACCGCCTGTGTGTTAAACGATTCAGAGAGCACTGGACCAACACCCCCATGGAACAAAATAATATCGCGCTCCATCGTAGGAACCAACCAACAAAGCACACGGTCATGAAATGGTAACGAACTAGAATTCTCTTCCAATATAGGCAAAATAATTGCTTTCAGTGAATCGGCCAACTCCATTGTTAACGGGAGACTTGATTCTAAAAACGTACGATCCTGCGATACACTTATATGGTTACTTAATCGTCTGCTCATCATCAGTACTCGAATTGTTAGCGCCTAACAGTGTATTCGACGGAATTCCGCACATCACTAGTTGATATGTTGACTTCCATCTATCCCGGTTGTCGAATGCGTCTAGTTTGCCACAGCTAGTCGCTTTAATCCTGTATTTTAACCGCGATATCATCGCTCAATAGGCTCAAATCAAAGCAATATAAGAAATGACTAATAATAATATCAGGATGAAAAATTTTGGTGACTGCACCAGGTTGTGGGTTCAACTGATGAGCCAACACATAACTTCACCTTTAAAATTTAATAAAGGCCATCGAATAGTCAAAACTCATCATCTGTTGTTCAAGAATGGCCTGGAAGATGACATGCAGGAAGGCATGGTTGTGGTCAATGCTCCGGGCATAGAGATACACCACTTCGACGATTTTTTTATTAAAATCATCCACCGAGTCATCATAAGAGGTATCGCCATTTAACAACGATATAATATCGGGGTGGCTGGTAATTAAAAAACGCAATACGGCTACCCTGATCGTTAACATATGAATATAGACAAAGGGATCGGGCAGACTGATAAACCACTCTCTTTGCAAACAGTTCGTCGCATAACGGGCAAGATATTCTTCAAGAATGACGCCGTAGCGAGTATTTAATTTTTCCCAATGTTGCTGGAAAGAGTCCGCCAGTTTTTCGGGGGGGATATTCTCACCATACACATCAAAGTCTTCAGAGCGTTCGTAATCAATTTTATAGTTTTCAAGTATTTCTCTGGCTAGCTGGCTTAGTTTGTCGTTGCCTTCGTGTTGAATCCGTAGTTGCAAGATGGCCTGTATAACAACGAAAGCGACCGGCTCTGTATTGCTGAATTTAAAAAAAAAGTCATCCAGTTGATTTTTTGTATCCTTATTCTGAATCCGCTTTATTTCCTCATCAACCCGTTTACTACTGTCACAGTTATGGTGATAATGTGAAGCAAGTCGATAAGCAAAGTTAGCAAGAAAATAGAGCCGGGTCTCAAAGGCATAATCTCGGTCATTAATCAGTGAGATCATCTGCTCACGCACATTATAAAATTCGGACTCATAAGGGCCCGATGATGTTTCAATTTTTCGGGATAAGGGATATTCAGTTCGCGGTAAGTTATCACTATTAACTTCCGTTATTGCCTGCTTATCACTTTCGGAAAACAAGCATTTCCTTACAACCTCTGGACAGGAAAGGGCGCCGGATAACTCTATTGCATCGTCCTGTTCCGAGAGCACCCGGGGGAAAAAGGTACAAACATCATTGAGCGGTTCAACACCATAGTGATCGTGTATATGACAAAGCTTTGCCGTATTCAAAAAAGGACAATAACCGGACTCCTCCAATCTGATGTAGGCATAGTTTTCTTCACTGGCGCGTTCCGCATCGTGCAGGAATATATTTGAATCAAACAGCGCCTGTTCCTGTTGATCTGATGTTACTTTGCTGGCCAGAATTTCGTAGTGTACCTTGTCCAGACTGATATCCCACTTCTGGCAGCACGTATCTTCACAATTTCCTCCCAGACACTGAAAATCGTGCATATAACCCGGAGCAATAATTTTTTTCGGCATATAGGTCGCCTGTGACGATTAGCTAATAATTAGATTACAAAGGTTTGTCAGTTTTTATTGGCGAAATGGCTGCAACGGGGTGTCGCGAAAAATCGACCAGAACCATTCCACAAAAATGCTTATCGCGATAAATTTCAACCCGGAATAACATGCCTTGTTGGTCAACCGAAAAACGTCTGGCGATATCGGTTCGGCTAATCAATACACCCTGCTCACTCCATAGACCTGGCCTGGTAAAACCAATGACGTTCACACGGTAATTTTTCCCGGCATTGACCTGAAAATGTTTGTTTACCGATATTATATTTCCCAGTTCTACCTCGGTCTCTACACCATCTATAATCAGATTAATCGACTCCAGGCTGTTATCAAAATCAAAATATTGCGGTATGAGCTTGGTGACAGAACGGTTACCATAGCGAACATTATAATAGCGATCGTGATCCAGCACAGCGATCAAAGAATTACTGGCGCTAAACGCGATCGGCGCACCTTTTTTCATCGGGATATAGCGCAACCGTTCCCTGACATTGCGTAAATCAAAAAACATCTTTTTTTCATAGAGCGCAACTTGTATGTTGTTATCTATCCGTTGTTTGACGCTATTGATACTCAACTTAAATTCACGCTGATACTCAATACCAAGATATTGCATAAAGCTTTCGATCATTTCCAGATGATAGTAGGCGCGATAGTGTGTGCCAAATGATTTGCTTGCTTCGATACCAAATGCAGATTTGCCATGGCGTATCGCATAATATGTCAGGGTCTTTTCCATTTCCCGATCACCCTTTCGGGTCTCGGTATTCTTGACGCGATACGAATGCCCCTGATCGTTAATTCGCGCATTGGTACTATTAATAATACCCTCAGCGATCTCTGCCAAATTTCCAAACGCAACATCCACCAATTCTGCCTGATCAATAATCAGACTTTGCCCCCAACGTCGTGAATTATGCAGGCGATCAACGTAGTCGGTGCGATAAAAACCACTACCGTCATGCAAGTTCAGAATAATGTCGACTCGCTCATCACGAATAATACTTTTTATCTTTTGGACTAACTGATACTCAGGGTCCTTATCCTGGATATCCTTGAACTTGCGATTCATATCACCGTGCACACCTCGAGAGCGTTTGATGATGCTCTCGAAATTAAGATTCGGCACGACCCATACTTCACCGCTTTGAATTGAATAGTCTGTCGCTAACAATGAGGCCGCATTGAAACCACCCGGTTCATCACCCTGGATACCGCCAATCACCAACATGGTCGGACCCGGCTGTCCGGACTGGTGTTTATGCAAGGTGAAATCCCAGTCCTGCGCGGTCGCGAGTGTTACCGTCAGTAACAGAGTGATAAAAATAATCAACCTATACATCCGCCACCACCTTAATATGCCAGGGTTCGTGCCGAACGCCATAAGGATTCGCCATTGGGTAACGCATTGCGATATAACCCAGCTCGGTCAAATGCTCGTGGAGTGGCGTGTGTGCAAAGGCGTTCGTGAAATTTGCCGCGCCCAGGCCCCGCTGTCCAATGTCAAAATCACCGATGCCGTGGAATGAATGCCCGGGTGGCGCTAACGAGCGTGCCGCTCTGGAAAGATTACCACCTGATTTATGTGCTTTAGCGATAAACAGGTAAAGCTGTTTGACGACACTGCGAATGCCCGAGGTCAGAATCAAATCATCACCCAATTGTTTTTTAATCTTCCTGTACAAGGCCAGCGCATCACCTTGATATAAGTAATGTCCGCTGCCTCTTATTTTCTTTACATCCTTGCGCTGGATCTCTTCGGTGAGTGTGGTGGATACTTTTCTACCAAAGAAACCATAACGACTTGCGTCAAACTCAAACAGTGCCTCGATAAGCACAATCTCCTGTTTTGTAAAGGCGCCAATACCAGAATAACGTTTTGCAAAGCGCCGCGCGCTATCCAGATCGATCAGATTGAAATTACCGTAACCCACCGTGCGCTGCAGGCGGGTCATCCGCTTTAGAACGGAGCTTAATAGTCTGGACTCTCTGTCATTGACATGAATATCGTCCTTGAAGTCGTGCTCAAAGTTTTCGGCCTTTCTGACCGCATCCCTGATCGCACTGTCGGGGATAACTGTACCTGGAATTTCAATCTCAGATACTTTTCTGTCGGGTGTTTTGCCCGCAGGCGTCCCATCGGCTTCATCCGACCCGATCAGTTTCTGGCGAGCATCTGGAGAACCGGCGATAAGTTCACCACTAAAGGCCGTTAACCCGCCTATCAATAAGGTAGTAACAAATTGACGCCGGCCCCGATTATGTCGTTTAAAAATCATTTTCTCAATGTACCAATTCTGCACTATGATTACAGCCCTAATCTTCTGAAATTTCAATCACCTGGCGAGACAATTGTGGATATCGACTCTTTCAAACAAAAATTAGCCAACTCCAGCCACGATTTCGAATGTTTGACTCCTTTGGACGGCGGTTATGTCCGATTTCGTTTTAGTGGCGAATTCATGGCTGAATCCATCATTTGGGATGCACATCTGTATACACTTGCCTATTATCTTTATGAGGTTGCTCATTTATCGCAATCGGACGCTTCGATACGCCCGTTTGTCCACGTAGGCGATATGGATAAAACGATGCGTAAAATGGAGGTTGGGTTAAACCTGCCGTTCATTGATGAACCCGCGATAGTAAAGGTTATGGTTCGCCAATACAAACGACTGGTTATTGGACGCCATGAATATGGCGAAAAAATAAGTGTTAAAGGTTAATGTCCAGACTCGTTACGGTATCACGCGCGGCAAAGTTAGTCGGTATTTCACGTGGAAATCTGCAAAAGCAGATCCGGGAAGGTACGATTACCAGTTTTGAAGGTATGGTAGACCTGGAACAAGTCGCTCAGCATTATCCCTCTGTGGATTTTGAAGCCGACGCACTCATAGAAAAGCTGGAACAGATCATCGAAAATGCATCGATACGGGCTCGTTCCAAAAAAACAACAACACCGCCCGACGTGAAAACCCTGGCAACACGTGTTAATATTCTTAGTGAAGAGCTGGTCGAATCAAAACTCGAAATCAGCATTTTCTACACTATTTTTGACAAGCTTAAGACCAAATTAAAGACACTCGCCAGTGTAGAACCCGAAGCAGCAAACACGATACGAGATTTACAAAACTGGTTATTAATGGAAATCGATACTATTGCCGATAAGAAGTTTGAACAATCCTCAATACTCGCAACCGATACTTTTTTAAGACTTATGGCCGCACAAGTTAGAGTTAAATCCACAGGACATGAATTTTTTGTTGAGGGATCTGACAGTATTCTTGAGTCAGGTTTGGGCTCTGGCCTTGCCCTCAATTATGGCTGTAGTAATGGTAACTGTGGCAAATGCAGGGCCAGGGTGATATCCGGAGAAGTCAAAAAAATACGCAATCACGATTATGTGCTCAATGAAAAAGAAAAGTTACAGGGATATATCCTTACCTGTTCGAATACAGCCGTCACTGATCTTATTCTTGAAGCAGATGAAGCCGGCGGTGAACATGACATTCCAGAACAATCCATTACGGCCTGGGTACGCAAACTGGTGTCTCAGGGTGAATATATGTCGACCTTGCATGTAAAAACACCACGGACACAACGACTGCGTTTCCTGGCGGGCCAATACGTCAATCTCGAGCTTCCCGGTGTCGCCAGCAGAAAATTACACATCGCAAGCTGCCCATGTGATGACATGCATCTACAATTCCATATTGATACCCGCTGCAACGATGATTTCACTGAATACGTGAAAACCCGGATCAAAGCCAATGATGTGATTGACATCGAGGGTCCTTCCGGCCATTTTGTTCTACACGAAGATGAGCCTAACCCAATTGTCTTTATCGCATTTGGCCTTGGTTTTGCGCCGATTAAGAGCCTGGTCGAGCACGCCATGACGCTGGATGTTACCGAGAATATGCAGCTGTACTGGTTGGTCCCGGACGAACAGGATTTATACATGCATAACCATTGTCGTTCATGGGCCGATGCCTTTGAACGTTTTGCCTATCATCCAATCTGTTTTGGTCAGGAAGATGCGGTACAGGTACTATTGCGTACGCTACACGAGTCACTTGCCAACAACATCAACGACCATCACTTTTATATCGCCGGCCCTGATTCGCAGGTCACTGAAACGAAAAATGCCCTGCAAACGCAGAGCATTTCTGATAAATCTATTTTTTGTGAATCGATTTTTACTGAAACGGCCTAAGCTTTATCTTCTACGTCGTCTTCTGCTACCCAGTTACTTAGCGCCTCGATAACACTTTTCGCCTGTTTCACATTACTAATGTTGAATTTTGATTTTGGACGATAACTGCCTTCACGTTTTTGATAACGGCGAATGGAATATTTGATCGGACCAAATTCTTCGTTCGCTCGAACCCAGTCCTGATATTTGAACATGACGGTTGACCATGCTCCCTTGGTAAGAACGACCTTATCCAGTTCCTTCACCAACTGTTGGCCATTTTCTTCATAATTCATTGTTATTTCATCGACGGTCGCTGCCATTTTTTGCCTCTGGTTATTCTTATATTTAAATCTGGTATGTATGTAGCTTACCTCAAATCACGGGTAAAAACCTGCCTGAATACCTAACTATTGATCTGTAGCTGCGGAAACTCCGCCGCATACCGCTCAATCCATTCTTTTGCAGCCTCTTCACCGGAGAGCACACGACCTTCAGTCTTCGCTATCTCACGTTTGTAATGTTCAATGTGACAGACCTGCTCTACCATGCGCGCAACAAACAGGCTGTTCTTGCTAAGGAATTCAATACCGATAACATAATGCTCTTCTTCCTGGTGACAGTGTGTCACCAGCCCCTCTGCTTCAAAGGCAGGTTTCACAGAACTAATTTTCAGCGTGATGGTGATGCCCGCCGCAATCGGTGCAGGTGCATTAAAGGCCAGTCCACCGCAGCTAATGTTGCTCAGCTGTTGCCCGCTAGCTTGCCCTATTGCCGCGGCCTTCTCGCTGCGAATATCGATCTGAAGAGAGATATCTGATGGATGACGGATATAACTGCGCATAACCCTTCCTTTTCAAAATGTGCCTATTTCAATCCGAAATAATGCATAATTTGCGCCAGACAAATCTGATGTAACACCGCCATGATAGACCAAGCCAACAAGCCGGTATTAAGCGCAAAACAGCGTAAAACCGTTATTTTCTCCCTCGTCCTGGCGGCCGCCGTCTATCTTGGCATCGTCATTTGGTCAGGTTATGACAATATTTGGATCGCCTTTCAACAAATAGGGTCATTAGGCTGGGCGCTGTTGCTGCTTTGTTCCTTATTAAATTACCTGTTGCGCTTCATCCGCTGGCAGGGCTATATCCAGCAGACTGGGGCCTGCGTCCCGGCGGGGCGACACTTTCTTTACTACCTGGCCGGTTTTGCCCTGACCACCACACCCGGCAAGGCGGGTGAGACCATTCGCTCGGTTCTGTTGCGACCGCACGGCGTCCGCTATCCCGCCAGTCTTGCCAGTTTTTTCAGCGAGCGTTTCCTCGACGTCATCGTGATCGCGATGCTGGCCAGCCTGACGGTCGTGGCGTTTGAGCAATACATTGTCTTTGTGCTCATCGCCACCGCTGTCATTTTATTGATGTTGCCGCTGGTACGCAGTCCGGCGCTGATCTCGATCCTGGGGTCACTACAGAACGGGGTTCAACGGCAAAAAGTGAAAGCAACGTTTGGGCATCTCATCAATCTGATTCGCTCTGCCCAGCTATTTCTTTCGTGGCGGGGGATTAGCTCGGGGCTTCTGCTCGGATTCGTCGCCTGGAGCATTCAGGGTTTGGCATTTTATTTTATCGTCACCACCCTGAACGTTGAGATTGGGCTGTTGGCGGCGATGGGGATCTACGCGGTTAGCCTGTTGGCCGGGGCTGTGTCGTTTATTCCGGGTGGAGTTGGCAGCACTGAAGTTGTGATGGGCCTGTTACTCTCCGCACTCGGTGCCGATACCTCGATCGCCGTCTCCGCACCACTGATCAGTCGGCTTAGCACGTTATGGTTTGCGGTAGTATTGGGTTTGTTATCCGCCGCATGGCTGACTCGCTCGAATGAACAGGCGCCTCCACCTGAATAGTTGGCTAGGGATAAATATATCACCCGCCTCCTTCAATCAAAACTTTCTGTCTCTCCAGTTCCGCAACGAGGAAGTCTCTAAATATTCGCACCCGTGCCGTCGTGCGTAGATCAACATGGGACAAGACCCATAAGCCCCATCCTCGTTCAACAAAACGGGCGGGGATCCGATGCAATAGCGGATCAGAATCACAGAACACACAGGGCATTTGTCCCACCGCCATTCCCTCGCGTACCATTTGTAACATCAGGCCTAGCTCGCTGGTTCGGTAGACACGTCGGGTATTTGGGAAACTTTTCTCAATCCAGGGTGCTCGCGTCGTGCCGTCGCCAATCCAGGTTACACAGGGAACCTCGGCATTATCCGGATCATCGTTCACCTGCTCCAACATGTCGCTGGTACCGTAGATAGCGTAGGCAAGCCGTCCGATACACTTCCCTACCAGATTGGGCGGTGGCTCGTCGGTAGTTCGAAGCGCAACGTCCGCCTCACGCGCCGCCAGATTTAGCTCATCCGGTGTCGCAATAATCTCCAGATCCACATCCGGGTACTGTTGGGTAAATGCCATTATGGCGGGCATCACCAGGTGTTGCGTGCAAACATCCGCCACCGTAACCCGTAGCAAACCCCTTAATTCCTGGTTGTCCGCCACCACACAACGTTTAATCGTATCGGCCTCTTCGGCCATTCGCTCCGCCGCCGCAACCAGGCTCTCGCCCACACCCGTAATCAGCCATCGTTTTCCCGCACGTACGAATAAATTTTTGCCCAACTGATCTTCCAACGCCCCGATACGACGTGACACCGTCGTTTGATTCACGCCCAGACTCTGGGCAGCACCAGAGACTGAGCCCGAGCGCACCACCTGAAGAAAATAATGGATACTGCTCCAGTCTATATCCTGCATTTATGCACCTCACATATGCGAATATCTAAATATACAAGCGTTAATGCATATTATAGCCTTATTTGCATCGGAGGTGACAATCACCTTCTTGTAATGGGCTAGCAAAACAGGAGCGCACAGACCATGAAATTGAAGACTATCCAGAAGAAATTGAAAATCGATGTGACACCAGAAAGAATGTGGGAGGTGCTATCTAAATATGGCGACGTTTCCAACTTTCATGCCGGAGTCGTGGAATCACATAAAGAAAGAAACAGCGAAAACAAGGCCTCCTTAGGCTCTGAGCGTGTCTGTAATATTGTAGATCTGGGGCTGCATATCACCCTTAAAGAACGCATTGTCGATTTCATCGAGGGTGATTCTTATAAATATGAAGTCTATGAGTGGAAAAATTTTCCCATCCAAAAAATGTTGTTCGGTTTTAAAATTCTCAGAACCAACAAACCCCACATCATGTTAGCCCTCGAGATCGACTATAAAGCAAAGCCCGCTTTTCTTACGCCGTTGATGGCCGGAAAAATGAGAAGGCTCGCGAGTGACATCCTGCTCGGATACAAACACTATGCCGAAACCGGAGAAACGCGAACCCCCATCAAGGAACTGAAATCAAGGTACAAGGCTAATCTGCGTGCGGAGATACAATATGGGTGATGGCGACAAAAAAATGCGCTTGTTTGTCAAATCGGGCAATGCCATGCGAATATTTCTTCTCAACTCCACCCTTTTCATGATGATAGGAATATGGTTGACCGGCTTCGATAACGTGCATTGGTTCTTATATGTTCTGCCAGGCATCTTTACGCTCTCAGCCACATTCGGAATATGCCCGGGAATTAATTTTTGGCGAATAGTATTAAAAGAATGACCGTATCTAGCGTGATAAAAATAGAAGTGTGGCAACCTTTATGGTTGCCACACCATGTGCATGTCAATCAATAGTGCTCGAGCGAACCACAGGCAACACGTTCCGTCTGGATCCCTGCAAGGGCCAGTGTAGGACTAGCTGTCCTTGAAATCACCAATGTCCGTTGACTCAAATCCGTAAGTTGAACATTTGCAATTTTCACTGACCGGGTAACCAGACCATCCGCGGCGACATTTATATTTGGCATTTGCCAAAGGGCCTTGCCTGCGGCCATTCCGGGTATATTGGTGCCAAATCCTGTCATCTGACTATGACAACCGACATTTTCATTTATGCTAAACATGAAATTACCGGGTTGCATATTTTGCAGATAAGGCGTCATACGCAGCCCGTTACCTGTGTCAGACACAACAATGACACCAATTGCATCACCGACACCACTAGCAGTTAATGCATGCATGGTGACCGAGATTTCTCGAGCATGCCCTGTTGATAGGGGTAGACATGCAACAAACAAAACAATAAGAAGTTTTCTCATACGACACCTCCTGACGTTACGTAGGTTATCCTACTGATCGTTTTTCTGTTCGCATGGTTCAATCGTGCAGCCCAGAAAACCAGTTCAAGATGTCTCCCTGTCAGAGTGCTGTCCCGATAAAACGTATTGTTCGGAATCGGCTGTTTCTTAGCTGAGTTTGGTCATAGTGGGGTGAAGTTCAAGAAAAAACAATTCAATCTTTTCTATGACCGTCTCATAAAATACAGTTATAAAAATTGATAAGAAAATTTAATTTGTCCTGCCCGAGTTGAGGCAGCCAACAATATTTTTTATATACTGCATCATTAATAGAGAAGAACTATCTCTATGGCGTCATTAATAATGTTAAATATCTAAGTATGGCGAGAAATAGACGTTACTGCTCGAAAGCTCCAATTGCACCCAGTCTAATTGTCAAAATCTCAACATCCGTTATTGCTACATGTGGCCCCTGGTGGGTATTGGCAGGTGTAATCCAGAAAGTCCCTGCCTCGCAATGCCTGCCTCCCGTCTCCAAAGTACCTGAAACAACCAGAACATATTCAACCGATGGATGGGTATGAGGTGGAATTGCCGTCCCCTGCAAAAGACGCGCACGATGTATAGATCCTTCTGGTACCGGTTCAGCCAGGGGTACAAAGCTAACACCGGCCATATCGCCAAACGGCCTCCAATTTGAGCTTGCTGCATCATCGAACGTTTGTTTCAATTGATTTGACATAAGCCTTCTCCTTAATCTTAGGCTAGATGTGATATAGTAACCTAAGGTGACTAATTAATCTATTACAAAATAAAATAATTATTATGAATCCAAAATCTTTGCCTACCAACAACCATAACCGAGCAGCCAATCTACGCCAGTGTCTACTTCGCGCATCACGATCCGTCAACGCTGCAATTGTTGAAGGCCTTCATCAACGTGGCTTCACTGAATTAAGTTCAACCCATACTGCACTCCTTTCTAATCTCGATCTCGAAGGAAGTAGCTTAACGACCATTGCCCATCGAGCCGGGATGACGAAACAGGCAATGGGTCGATTAGCAGACGAACTTGTCAGCCTAAAATATATTACAAGAACACGCAGCGAAGATGATAAACGTGCCGTGAAGATTAAATTCACACCCGATGGACTTAAGCTAATGAATCATAGCTTCACCATTATGGAAGAATTAGAAAATCGTTGTAAACGTCGTCTTGGAGAAAACCGATTTAAAAACTTACTTACTTCATTACAGGATGTTGTGGAAGAATTCAAGAGCACCCCGCAGTAAAAGATGTAGAAAAAGCCCGAAATTCTGACTTTTCTTCAGTTTTTGAAATAGATACCCGTTCTTTGATCGATAAAATATTTACTCATGCTTTCGTTTAAACCTATATGTAAGAGAGCTATCTATAATATTTTAACAAAACCATCTAAAAATTTAGTTTAGCCGCTCAAAACGGCGCTGAGGGTAAGCCAGTCCGCGTTGAATTGCCTTGTATGGTGCTCTACTCGCCACTTTTAATATACGAATGTGCCATCTCCCACGCTTCATCAAGCGAGATACCCTCAGAATAGTCACGATATAGTCTATGTTCACATGGCTCCACTTCGATCAGTGGTCTTTGTCCGCTTCCCTGGAAATGGGCCATTGTTTTTAACGACACAGTTTCTTCTTCATAGAACGGTATATGATTGCTTAGCCACCCGAAAAATGGCCCTATATCCGCCGTATCATAGTTATCTATGTACGTTTCAAAATTTTCCTTTTTTTGTGAGACCCATACTCCGATACCAAACTTGTGTTTATGGTTGTGTACAGGAATGAGGATAATGCCTCGTATAAAGTAGTCTTCTTTATCTATGCTACACAAATCAGAGTCACATTTAATACGGTCATCCCTTTCAACATCAGGGACTCGAAAGTAATAGTCCGGGTACTGGAAACTAACATCAGGTAATCCTTCGTGAGTTTTTCCGCATGTTTTACAAACATAGCTCATAGTCTTTTACACCAGCGGCTTAGCTATCGACAGCGGAAAGTCATATCAACGCCCCACTCACCGGAATTTTAGGAGCACAGCGAGTAAAATTTCCGAGTACAGTGGCTCGTTAGACATTTGATTACCTACGACACCCCGTACCACGACAAGTTAACGTACCGAAATCATATAGTGTTGAATGTCCAAGCTTACCATCTGGGTATGGAACACCCTCATTTAGGAAGAATGTTGCTAAATTACCTCCATACAAGCCTGCTGGAATAGTTATCTTTTTTAGAATTACATAGCCATTGTATACATATCTGGGCCTGAAAGTGGCTGTGCCAGCTCCCGTTGCTACTGGTGGCAGCTCTTCTTTATAAGCCTCAGCTTTCTTTTTTGCCCACCTATCAATATCTTTAGACGTGGATCTACGCATAAATCCTCTTGCCACAAGATCAGCGAGACCGGCCTTTCCAGCCAGAGGTTTCGATTTATCAAAGAAAGTCTCTGGTGGATTGACCCTTGAAGTGAATAGTTTCTCGTTTGGTGTAATCTGCTCACCAAAGATTAATGTACCGTTACTCGCGTAATGAACTAAGGTTACCTTTTTGCCAAACACTCGGTTCGAAAGCGGATTTATCTTCCTCAGAGTTTTCTCTGTAATATAAAGATAACCACAGGAACCACGATTATCATATGTGCTGTTTAATATGGGCGTATCTTTAGGCAAGCCCGCAACCGCTTGTCGGTGATAACCTGTAGCAACAACTGCTTTAATCTGAGTTCCCTGGGTCCAGGCGATGTTCCAGATAGATGGTTCGTACGCACCTAAAATTAGAGCAACAGGGTGCTCCGGTGAATTTACTATAATTTCAAATTGAGTTGCCTGATGCCCGCTTTGATCTATCTGATGGTTAATCTTTCTACCACTATAAGAGCCTCCCGCATAGATAAGCAAGTCATCAGGTAGATTCGCTTTCTCAAAACTACAACTACCCCTGACACCTTGAAGCTCTCTTGAATTTAAGAGCGTGTATGGAACAAGATTCTCGTATTCTTTTCTCAAATCAAGAATCCTGGATTGGTATAATTTTATGAGGCAGGTGACATCGTGTAAATCACATATTTCAGATCTTTGTTTTAGCCACTTCCTTTGCTGCTTTAGCAAATCATTTAACAAGTCATCGGAAAGTGACTCTTTAAGTTTGAAATAATAATTCGCCATATGTTCATCTAGCCGACTTAGATTTTTATTCGAACATATCGATTTATCTAGATCATGTGTAGCGTATTTGCAATTAAAGCTAGCTGCGATAGAAAGCTGGGGTATTAAAATCGAAACTAATAAAATTACCCTAATCATTATCTCCGTTTCCTTTTGTGCCTAACGGTTATATGGACGAACGTTCGTAATTTGCCTTATTAGGCGACCGTTCGTCTAACCCCCGATAAGGCAAAAATACGAGCATGATTACAATAATAGTGCTTTTATAGCGGGATGTCTGCATGCGCAGTGTGTCTTTCCTGCGCGTGAGTGAAATCTTTATTAATGATTTCGCATGCGATTATGCAGTCTTTTTCTAAACTTACGACGTTGTTCGGGGCTGGCATTGCGCCAGTGTTCTCGCATCCGTTGTCGTTGTTCTGGGGATGATTTACGAAGTTTATGTAGAATAGCCCGACGTTCTTCCGGTGAGAACTCGTGCATGAATTCGCGGAAGTTGTGCCGTTGTTCGGGTGTCATGTTACGCCACCGCTTGCGGATGTTCTGCTGACGTTCCTGCGGCTGTGACTTGTACCAGTGATAAAGTCGACGCAGTTCTTTTTGGCGCTCGGGCGGTAACTGACTAAAATGATCGAAGCGTTCTCGCATCCTGCCTCGTTGTTCCGGCGTCATCGCCTGCCAACGTTCAAAACGTTTTTTTATACGCGCACGTTGTTCTGGATTCATATTATCCCAGTGCCGTGCCCCCTGCTTTAGCCGCGCCTGACGTTTGGCGGGGAGCTGGTGCCAGCTATCTGCCAATGGTTTTAATACCCGTTGTTCTTCCTTGCTCAAGCTATTCCATGGAATACTCTCTGGAATATTCTCCTGCGAAATAGCATCCTGCGCCCACGTTACTGAACTGAAGGCCATCGAAACCAGAGCCGTCAAAACCAGGCTCGTCATCACCATCAAGCACGAAAGTAGCAGGCTGTGTAAATATCTATTCATCATCGTCGTCTGTCTTTTCGTTGCCGGTCTTGGTTGCCCCCTCAGAGACCGATCCACCAGAGACCGATTCATCATCAATCTCGCTATAGTTCACCGGGTCCAAAAATTCATCGTCTACCGTCACACCACTCCCAAGAAATTCCAGGAATTCTATTGATGGTGCCGGTTCCTCACTTGCCCAGGTTTGTTGGATTAAACTTACCATCAGCATACTTGCTAATATCGCGCGGTTAACCCGTGCGATCTTCAAACTCCAGCCATTGGTAAAATTCCAGTTCTTCATAAAACTCAAGCTCGTCTGATGCGCTCAGTAATGGTATATCTTCAATTGAGTGTGCCCCAATTTCAGAAGAAGGATCAACACTAACAGTTTGTATCCCCTGAAGTCCAACCACGATCACCACTACGCTTGCCGCGACAGCAAGCGCTGCAATCGGCTGCCAATAACGTTTGGGTTTATTGAGTGTCTCGAGCGCATTCGCACGCGCCAAACGCAGTGCGCGCACGTCATCCGTAGATAGTGACTGTTCCGATTCATCCAGTTGCTGTTTTACAGCTGCCAGAAAATCTTCTTCGCCCGGATTCTTTTCTCCGGATAAATTGTCAGTGATCCCTTTGTCCGTCATCTTTCTTCCTCAGTTAGACATATTCTTCAAGCTCTGCCCGTAAACTGTGCACGGCACGGGAGTAGTGCGTCTTGACACTGCCTTCACTAATACCCATCGCCTTTGCCGTTTCGGCTACATTCATTCCTTCCCATTGGCGTAATAAAAATGTCTGCTGTTGCCGTGGTGGCAGCTGGTTTAACAATTCGTCCAGCTTTTTCATCGCCGCTTCCTGCTTCACCATATCATCCGGTTGGTGTGTCCCGGTTTGCTCTAGCTGTGCCAAAGGATCGGAGCCATCCTCGTAGTCACCCTCTTCACTGTCTCGATGGAACCAATGCCGCCAGCGCCTGCGCACCTTTTCTCGCCTGAACCAGTCGGTAATCGCATTTTGTACGATCCGGTGGAACAATGCAGGCCATTCTGCCTTCGATTTATGCGCATAACCTCGCACCAGTCTCAGCATCGCGTCCTGCACAATATCCAGTGCATCGGCCTGTTCACCAGTGGCGATCATCGCCATGCGAAATGCCCGGCGCTCATGCTCGGCGAGAAACTGATCCAGATCCCCGGCTACTGTCCCGGATTGTTCTGCCAAACATCTTTCCCCATGATGTGCACCCAACATTTTGCCTTAACTACAAATGACTACCGCGATGTCCGGACAAACTTGCCCAGACATCCAGCGGCCATCATATATCAGTTTGCGCGTCTCTTGCGATGATCAATACGACGGTGCGCACGTTCGCCACGTCGATTCAACCGATTATCGACCCGTTGCCCGCGTCGATCCAGGCGATTATCAATACGGTCACCTCGACGATCCAGACGACCATTTACGCGATCACCCTTTCGTTCCAGGCGGTTTGCCCGTCTATCCCGGCCATTATCGCGGGCGCGGTCGGCACGTCGATCCAGACGATTTTCGATACGGTCACCACGCCGGTCGAGGCGCTCGTTGACCCGGTCGCCCCTCCGGTCAAGGCGATTCTCGATCCGATCGCCGCGATGATCCATACGGTCTTCGACCCGCTGTCCCCGCTCGCCGGCCATGGCAGCGGCAGGTGCAATCGCCATCAGCGTGAGTAAACCTATTACCGCCGGTTTCAATAATTTCATCTTATTTCTCCTTCATCGTATATTCGGGTTACAAAATTGTGCTGCTATACCCTTACAACGCGCTACCAGGGAAAGGGTTGACCGCTAGAGAGTAAAACTCTGGCCGGGTGGGAAAGGGGAAAACCCAAAAAGTTAAAGGGGAAATTCCGAACAGCAAAATCCGGACAAAGAAAAACCCCGCACAGCGGGGCCAATATTTAGACTTAATTATAATTATTATTTCAGTCCGCCATAACATCCGTCGCCTGCAGGCCTTTGGGACCCGTTTCAACTTCAAATGTCACATTTTGACCTTCATTCAGGGTCCGAAACCCTTCTGACTTAATGGCACTGAAATGAACAAAGACATCATCTCCACCATCCTGTGGCGCAATAAAGCCAAAACCCTTGGCGTTGTTGAACCATTTTACTGTACCTGTCACCATAATAATTACCTCAAATTGCTAAGACACGCTCTCCTGTTGGCCACCCTCCTCCTCCAAGTCTGATGACGCACAGTTGCGGCTCAGTATAACGCTCGCTAATAACCTTGCCTATGGATCAAGCTATAAATGTACCTCTATACAAATGTATCAGAATATAATGAAGTAGTTTATGAGTGACCATTTCATAGAAGTTGGCGTAAGTTAAATCGCCGGACAGGTTCGTGCAGGCACGGTCTGAGCCCGCTCAAAATCAAAGCCAATGTTAATCTAAATGAATTAAGTGGATATCTTTTCGGAATAGCTATTTAGGGCAAATTTGCTTCCAGGAATTTTCCATAGTTTTCAGCACTGACGATCTGTGTGCCATCACAATTGAACTGAATACGCACGATGGATTGCACAATATTAATCGTGATGTTGCGCATAAAATAGGTTGGCATCTCACGCAAGGTCTTTAAGGTTGTGACGACCGTAATCACTTCCTCTATTTCCATCGGCTCCCATTTCTGACTACGCCGATCCATAATGTTTTGCCAGTACTGCGGCATATTCTGATAGTACAAACTCGCTCTCAGATTTTGATAGGTCTCTTTGATCAGGCCGATTTTGTCCTGATAGTCGATCAGTGGGAACTGCCTTTGTATATATAAAGGATCGGCCATTTTTTCGGCCGAGTGAATTTCCTGCCGCATGGGATCAAACACCGAGTTGGTCCTGATCTCACCGTTATTAAAGCCGACAAAGAGCTGGTAGGTACTACGATTCAAGAGTAGTTCCTCAAAGGAGGGAACCAGCTCATCAATATGTTCATCCACGTCAGAGTTATAGCGTTTACGCTCGCCAGTAGTTTCACGCATGGAGGGATCGCCACGAATACCAATCTGCAGGCTGGACGCATTCAATCCTGCGGCACTCACCAGGCTCTCTTTTAACACGAGTTCTTCGATTTCTTTTTCGTTATCTGACATTTTATCTACTTTAACTTCTATATTCGACTATTAGATTATACTAACTTAACTTTTACTCGTACGCCGTGAACGATTGCGCACTTTTTTTTGTTTTCCCTTGCCTTGTGACTGACTTGGCAATCCCGCCTCCTGGCCAGTACCTTGCGTCGCGAAGCGTTTTCCAGGTGGAGTAAAACGCTTCCCAGCTTTTGTCGCCTGCGTTGTTGACGAATGACTGCCGCGACTGCTTTTGGGTTGCCAACTGGGCACCAGATGTTTTTTTCCGTTACCAATCAGATCCGAGCGCCCCATTTCCTGTAAGGCCTTGCGCAAAATCGGCCAGTTGTCGGCATCATGATATCGCAAAAAGGCTTTGTGCAAACGTCTTTGTCGCAATCCTTTTGCCGATATAACACTCTCACTATGATGACTCACTTTTGTTAACGGATTCTTACCGGAATAATACATTGCGGTGGCAAGCGCCATCGGTGACGGCAAAAAAGTCTGCACCTGGTCGGCCCGAAATCCATTGCTTTTTAGCCACTGAGCCAGATGCATCATATCGACCACCGTGGTGCCGGGATGTGCGGCTATAAAATATGGAATCAGGTACTGTTCTTTGCCTGCCTGTTTTGAGTAACGTTCAAACAGTTTCTTAAAACGATCATACGTGCCCATCCCCGGTTTCATCATTTTCGATAAGGGTCCGGTCTCGGTATGCTCGGGGGCGATCTTTAAATAACCCCCGACATGATGGCTCACCAGTTCCTTAACATACTCCGGCGACTCGATGGCCAGGTCATAGCGTAGGCCGGAGGCGATCAGAATTTTCTTGATGCCCGATAATCGACGAGCACGACGATACAATTTGATCAGCGGAGTATGATTGGTATCCAGATTCTTACAGATCCCCGGATGCACACAGGATAGACGCCGACAGGCAGACTCAATTTCCGTGCTCTTGCAGGCCAGGCGATACATGTTCGCCGTCGGGCCGCCAAGGTCAGAGATGATACCGGTAAAACCCGGGACGGTATCGCGGATCGTTTCGATCTCCCTGATAATCGAATCTTCCGAACGGTTTTGGATAATTCGCCCTTCATGTTCGGTGATCGAACAAAACGTGCAGCCACCAAAACAACCGCGCATAATATTAATAGAGAAACGGATCATCTCATACGCCGGGATATTTTTTTCCTCATACTGCGGATGAGGCCGACGTGTATAACTCAACTCAAACACTCGATCCAGTTCATCCGTTGATAATGGAATGGGCGGCGGATTGATCCAGACGTCACGCCGGCCATGCCGTTGCACGATCACACGCGCATTACCTGGATTAGTTTCCAGGTGAAAAACCCTTGAGGCGTGCGCATACAGCACTGGATCCTGTTTTATTTTTTCATAGTCTGGTAAACGGACACAGGTTTTCTCGCGGGGATGTTTAGCGATATTTCGCGTAAAACGTACAACGTTCTTGTCTTGTTGTTCATCGCTACCTTTAGAACACGCCTGATCGCCCTTTGCACCTGTTTCTGCATAGGGATCGAGATGAGGATCAACCGAACCCGGTTCATCTATCTCGGTTGAATCCAGCTCTGCCCAACCTTGCAAAGAATGCTGACGCACAAAAGCCGTGCCAGGTAGATCAATAATGTCATGAATCCCTTCGCCTTCTGCGAGCCGATGCACGATATCGACCATTGCCCTTTCCGCGTTACCGTAAAGCAACAGATCGGCCTTGCTATCCAACAACACTGAGCGACGCACCTTTTCAGACCAGTAATCATAATGGGCAATACGCCGCAGGCTGGCCTCGATCCCACCGATGATGATCGGCACCTCTTTAAATGCCTCACGACAGCGTTGCGCATAGACATTGACGGAACGATCCGGGCGTAGACCCCCTTTGCCTTCAGGCGTATAGGCATCGTTATGGCGTATTTTTCTGTCCGCCGTATAACGATTCACCATCGAATCCATATTACCTGCGGTGATACCGAAACAGAGATTGGGTTTCCCCAGCTGTTTGAAGTCATCCGGCGATCGCCAGTCTGGCTGAGCAATAATACCAACTCGAAATCCCTGCGCTTCAAGTACTCGGCCGATCACCGCCATGCCAAAGCTGGGGTGATCCACATAAGCATCACCGGTCACAATGATCACGTCACAACTGTCCCAGCCGAGATCCGCCATCTCGGTCAAACTCATCGGCAACACCGGCGCCGAGCCAAACTTGTGGGCCCAGTATTTACGATAGGAAAAAAGATCTTGTGCTACGTGCATGGAAATCAGGGATCCGAGGTGAGTAAAACCGTACTAATTGATTATAACATAAGCACTCATCGACTCAGATAGATATATGCATGACCATAACTATTTTCAATACCATGGCATAGTCGGGGGGTATTCTACGCTCTCCATATTGCCGCCCGGTTACGGCCATTCCGTATCCTGAACAGTTTGGCCGTTGAGTAGCGCCAACAAGAGTCGGCAGCGTTTTTCTGTAAGTTCCGTATCACACCCCTGTTCTGCGGATACTTGCAGATAGTACTGGATCGCCGCTTTGATATGACTCTTAATACGGCGACTGATCGTCACCTGCTTATATCCCAGATCAACCTGCTGGGAAATCTTTTCGGCCGTATCCAATAGCCCGGCGCGCGCTGTCTGGGCACAATCGGAACCACCAGGCGGATAAGCGGCATCCGCATAGCCCTGGATAGCTATGCTCATCGCCTGTAATGCAGGTACAGGCCCCGTCATGGAGATCGTTTTCATGAAGAAAAGTATATCGACAAGATTTAATCTCTGAGGGGTTAATTCCCCGCTGCTTGCGGCGGGGTAATTTATTGTAGTGCCTACATTATACAAATAAACTATAACGCATCTTGTAACTGTTTATAAAACGGCAACCAGTATAGAAGCAAACTGATGGCCAATCCCAAATTAAGAAATACGATTCGTAGATAGCGAACCTTGACCTCAGCAGGTTTATCACTACGATAAACCATTGCCATCATGGCATCGAGCAATAGCAACATGAAAAATATCGGTGTGAGTACTGGCACTAACAAATCACTTACCACACTCCATCCTTCATAGGACAATCTGACACCCAACTCAGGACGCAATATAAATGCAGCGAGTACTGCGGTTAGCAGCGCATAACGTAGTGGGCCAATTGCACGCAGCGTCTGAACAAATTCGTTATTTTCATTACTCATGATATTAATGCTTTATTAATGGCGCCTTGGTTAAGTTGGTCAGATACAGATTTTAAGTTCATTGCTTGATCGCGGTCTAAGCCCGCTCCTACAAAATCGAACCCAATGTTAATCTAAATAAGTTAAGTGGATACCTTTTCAAAACAGTTATTTAACCTAACTATGCAGGAAAACGCTATCCGTCGAATACGAGTCCATAAATTTTTCAAACTCGATTATTGAGAGTGGCCTGCTTATATAAAAACCCTGTGCAAAATCACAATCCCAAGTCTTTAGCCAACTCCAAGTTTGATCTGATTCTACTCCCTCAGCAACGACTTGCAAGCCCAGATTATGTGCCAGCCCAATGATTGAGTGTACGATCGCAGCATCACTTTCGTCCTTCATCATATCAATGACAAACGATTTATCTATTTTCAGCATTGAGACCGGCAGCTGTTTCAGGTAAACCAGTGACGAAAACCCGGTACCAAAATCATCGATAACGATACTGAGTCCCATGGCTTCAAGATTGGTCAGTACCTGCCTGGCCCTTTCTGGCTCCGCCATCATCACACGTTCGGTTATTTCAAGGGTGACGTATTTGGCCGCTAAACCCCACTTGTCCAGTTTTTCGGTAATGTTCAGACTAATATTTGGATCCTGAATATCCCACACCGACAGGTTGATCGAAATATTTATTTTGTGGCCCTTCTCATGCAAACGTTGACAGTCCCGAATGGCCCGGTCAAGTACCCAGTTGGATATCCGTTTAATCAAACCGGTTTGCTCGGCTGCACCAATAAAATCATCTGGCATGATGAGACCATGTTTTGGATGTTGCCAACGAATCAGCGCCTCAGCGCCATCTAACTTGTTATCCCCAATGGTTATCTTAGGCTGATACTCGAGAATAAACTCTTCGCTTTCGATCGCACCCCGTAGATCGGATAACACCGATAACTGGGATAAACTGTGCTCATCCAGTTCACTATCGTAAAGTGTAACATTTGAATTAGAACGTTTAGCAACATACATAGCAACATCCGCATGTTGTAACAAAGATTGCGACGTTTCACCGTGTTGTGGAAAAATTGCCACACCAATGCTCATACCGACATAGAGGGAATGATCATACACGTCATAGACTTTCTCAAGTTGTTCGTGAATCGCCGACGCAATACGCAAGGCATTCGTTTCATTCACATTGGAAAGCAGCACTGCAAACTCATCGCCGCCTAATCTGGCAACGGTGTCTGAATCACGCAAAACATTCTTCAACCGTACACCAACCTGTTGCAATAACGCGTCACCCGTCTGATGCCCCAGTGTATCGTTTATTTCCTTGAAGCGATCCAGGTCGAGCATCAACAGTGCAAGTGAACGTTTACGACGTTGTGTATTCAAGATCGATTGATTAAGGCGATCCATTAATAATGCACGATTGGGTAACGATGTTAGCGAATCGTGCATAGCGATATGTTCTAACGCCAATTGGCGTGTATGCACCTGTTGCCGTAGCTCTATAAATGCATCGGTTAAATCTCGAATTTCCTCTGCCTGAACATCCGGTAATTCACTCACCTCATGCCCTTTTGCTTCAGCTTTCAGGCTGGATGCAACCTTCGCAATGGGGCGAATAAAATTAACTTCCAGAACAATGTAGCTCACTAACGTCAATAACATGACAAATAGCGACATCGCCCACAATGATTTAATAACCGTGCTGGATGCATCGGTTTGCTCAACCAGATCCGCATCGGCAAATTTCTTTAGTGAATCATCAATAACGGCCAGCTTTGTGTATACCTCACTAAATAAAGGATTGATCACCTGGGTAACCAGAGGGATATCTGCGCGCCACTGACCACTATTATGGATCTCAACAACTTGCTTAAACCCTTTCTCCCATTTTGGTGCAAGTTCCTCGATAGTCTCGATAGCGACAATAACTTCCAGCTCTAGCCCATGCCTCTTCTTGTAGGTCGCTAATTTGTCGACCTTGTTTTGAAATCCAGCAAAAAGCACCTCGACGTTATGAATTTGATTGTCCACTGCACTTTCAAACAAATAACCCATACGGTTGATCAAAAATAAGCGATAAGCAGAAATCGTCCTTAGCCAGGAATCTTTAATTTCCGAGACTAAAACAAATAATTCGAGGTCCCGTTTGGAAAGTTTGCGTAGATCTTTTCCCTGAAATATCGCGAGCGCGTGATTGGTCTCGGTTAATATTTGCTTATTCGCCTCCAACATATCGCCATTGGCCAGCCGCATGGCAGGGTACATCAAATTTGCGGTCTGTCTCACCTCCATGATTTGCCCTGTCGCTGACTCGATGTTTGTCAGAACCGACTTGAGTCCATGCAAGGTCGCCAGCATGTCGTTCGTTTTTGCCCATGGGGTTTTAATCAGTTCATCAATCTGAACTTCAGCGTGTTCTAGTTTTGTCTCAAACTGAAGACGAGCATCATCACTGGGGGAAAGTAAAAATATTTCCAGGATATTATCTGCATCAATAATAGCGATACGAATTTGATTATTGATATCTGCAATAGCGATACGTTTTTCAATATTGCTGACGCGGGTCTTCCCGCTCTCTTCAATCCAGGTACCCGTAAACCACGTGTAGATCACCACCACACCTGTTAACAATACTGCTAAATACAGGTATTGCTTACGGATACTCTTATTCAGGATAAAATTCTTTAATGACTGCATTGAATGCCAAATTAAAAAAGTTATTATTCACTATAGACAATATATATTGCCGCTAGCGGGTAATGCTATCTAAATATTGGCATTAATGGGCCAGAAGGGTTGCTGAATAGACATTCTGGCTAGTTTTTGGCGGTACTGCTCTGATTCACCTCGGTTTGGCTACTTTTTGACTGGGCAATTTTGCCCTTGATAAACTCCTGAATCAGCTCAACGGGTACGGCACCTGGTTGGGCCGCCTGTAACTCCCCTTTTGGGTCATAAACAAGGATGGTGGGTGTGCCTACCCAGGTTCCACCCGATATGTTTTCATACATGGCGGCGACTTCAGCCGGTTCTCCAATCAAATTAGGGTAGGTCACATCATGTCTTTTAATAAACGCCCTGGCATCATCGAGCTTGGCCTTGCCATCGACAGAAATCCCCAGCATCCGGACGTATTTGTCCTTGAACGCCTCATGAAATTGAATGTATTGTTCTGCCTCGACATTACAGACATAACAATCTGAGGCCCATATTATGACAGCAGTCCATTTTCCCTTACCGGTATAGTCGCTGATAGCCGCTGGATTTCCAGATAAATCTTTCAGACCTGAAAATACTCCCGCTTCGGCGAAAACCTGCCCCGGAGAAATGACACTGGATAAAACCAGCATAACTGAAATAAATACCTTCACACTCTCGCCTCATTGTTTCATCTATAACCGGTGAGACTACCGACACGTCCGATTAGTTCACTCTAAACAATCTCAAAGTAATATTGAAATCATACAACACTGTACCATAGCATCGTAGCATTTCATCCGAACGATAAAATGGATGCATGTATAGATTATAGTATCCCGTCCAACAGGTCTGTCCTGTGCAATTTGGGCACTGACAACACAATCTTAGGTATGAAAGGAACCGGCTTGTCTCGCCGGGATCACCTCATTTTTTTACCCACGCCCTTGCAAAATCCATCTCACTTCGTATCCACCAAGACAGTAGAATTACCGAATTAGAGATAGCGAGATCATTCGTTATCAGCGTGTATTGAAGATCTGCCTCAAATGCGATGTAAACTATCCTTTGCCGGTGCTGAGCACCCATGCCAGTATTCATGGGCATCCGTGCTACTCATTGCTTTTTTTTTCACCAAAAGTGTTAAAGAGCCCACAAAATTTGCATACTTTTACAAATTTTAGCCCCAATAAAATCAACAGGTTACTGTGAGTGTTTGAATGAATACCTCCAGCAAAGCTGATAACCAATTGTTTTAACTAAATATTATCGGCTCAAGACATGGATCGCCCGATGGTGTCTTAATCAAGCCAATCTGGCTAGAATTGCGCTAACAATTATGTTTCAGGAGTCGTGATGGATCGTTTATCACTTAAGGGTTTGTTTACTCGTCGTTCA
>ENA-ORDP01000315-ORDP01000315.1-marine-sediment-metagenome-genome-assembly--contig:-NODE-315-length-32894-cov-4.734401_pt1 | contig 32894 bp, 33 predicted proteins | sample MGYA00248627_ERZ508539 | MGnify/ENA primary metagenome ERZ508539 (study PRJEB26208, sample SAMN05571518) | marine sediment metagenome | biome: deep sea; feature: Hydrothermal vent; material... | reverse complement strand
GGGCTTTCGTTCCCTTCACGGCTGCGGGGCAGCGGGGGATTTTCACCCCTCTTCCCTGACATCCAGCCATATGGTTACATTGTCAAATTACAATAGCACAGAGTTTTGTTTTTTTTCAATAACCGGAAATTCCTAAGATGTCGATTGCCTCATAATTTTATAACAGTTCAGCAGGAGAAAAAAAGGAAGGTGGAAGAGACTCTTACTATTATAAGATAAAATAAAAACGACACAAAAAGATAATTAATATGCTATTATTGACAATATATTGCAAAATAGCCAGGCTAATTACTTGAGGAGGGTGTTTTGATATGCTAATCGAATTTAACGTTACAAATTATCTCTCTATCCGAGATCAGACGACATTGAGTCTGGTCAAAGCAAAAAGTGAGGAATTAAAAAGTACGAACACCTTTGTCCCTGGCGCCCCCGCAACGCCTGAGCTACTGCGAAGCTGTGCACTTTATGGTGCCAATGCAGCAGGTAAGTCCAACTTTATTAAGGCATTACAGTTTATGAAGAAGCTTGTAATGCGTTCTGCTATTGAAAGCCAAGCCGGAGAAAAACTGGACATTACACCTTTTTTACTGGATGACACAAGCCGTAATAAACCCAGCGAATTTGAGGTAACCTTTGTTAGCCAAGGGGTTCGCTATCAGTATGGATTTTCGGCAACGCAGGAACGAATTATTGACGAGTGGCTGCTGGCTTATCCCAAGGGGCGTCCACAAAGATGGATTGAGCGAAGCTATAATGAAAAATCGCAGGCTTATGTATGGGGAAAAATGCAGAAGCTTTCAGGACAAAAGCAAGTATGGCAAGCTGCAACACGCTCTAATGCATTGTTTCTTTCTACAGCTATTCAACTAAACAATCAACAGCTTAAACCTGTATTCGAATGGTTTTCTTCAACCCTGCGTGTTGCTGCCAGCATCGGTGGTTGGAGTGCGGGTTACTCTATTGAATTATGTGAAAATAAAGAAACAAGAGATAAAATTATTAGTTTTCTAAAAGCCGCTGATGTTGATATTGATGATATTCAACTTGAAAAAGAAAAGTTTAACAAGGAAAACCTGCCGGATGATATTCCGGATGAAGTCAAAAAGCAAATCGAAGAACAATTCGGGGATAAGCCTATTGTAAATGTTAAAACAGCCCACTTCCTGACGAGCGGGAAAAAGGTTCTGTTTGATCTGGCTAATGAATCTGACGGCACGCGGAAAATTTTTGCACTCGCCGGACCATGGATAGATACACTGGAGAATGGTTATGTGCTTGTTATTGATGAGTTACACGACAATTTACACCCATTAATGGTGAAGTTTCTTGTTAACCTCTTTCATTGCAGGGAAACCAACCCCAAAAACGCACAACTCATCTTTACAACACACGATACATCTATCCTTAACCAGGAAATGTTTCGTCGAGACCAAATCTGGTTCTGCGAAAAAGACAAAGATCAATCATCAAAACTCTACCCACTGACAGACTTTAGCCCACGTAAAGGTGTGGAGAATCTGGAGCGAGGTTATCTGGCAGGTCGTTATGGCGCATTGCCTTACTTGGAAAATATAAAACTGGCAATGGGGTGTTGAGTGGGCAGCGATGACCTTTTTCACAAACGCAATGCAAGAAGGGCACGCGACCTGGCACGCAAACGAGCCCGGCGCGCCAGTTACAACCGAGTGCTTATTGTCTGTGAAGGCGCTAAAACAGAACCGAACTACTTACGTAAACTGATTAATTTCCTCGAGTTAAACACAGCGAATGTCGTAGTGGATGGTGATAGCGATTCCAGCCCTGTCAGTGTAGTTGAACATTCAAAGAAACGATACAACGAGGAAAAGCGTACGGGGGATGGATTCGACCGGGTATTCTGCGTTTTTGATAAGGATGTGCATGAAAGTTATACGCGAGCACTTGATGAAGTTGAAAAAGTAAAGCCTAAAAATATATTTAAGGCCATCACATCTGTACCCTGCTTTGAATACTGGCTACTTCTGCATTATGAATTTTCAACCAAGCCATTTGTAGTTACCGGAACAAAAAGCGCTTGTGCAAATTTAATTGATCATTTAAAGAAATTTTTTCCTGCCTATTCTAAAGGCAATGCCAATACATACAATGAAGTAAAATCTCAAACAAGTGATGCGATTGATAGAAGCAAGCGGGTACTTAAACAGGCTCAAGAAAATGGAAGAGATAACCCCGCTACACTGATGCATGAATTAGTGGAATATTTACATCACCTGAAAGATTAGGATAGAACCGCAATTCACGGAAGCTATCAAAGGAAAATCCACATTTACTCTTTTCTGTTCCTGGTCAGGTCTTCTCGCTTTTGAAAGATCAAGGTATTTGGAAATATCCCTGCCTTCATCAAACTTCTTGTCAAACTCCTTAGCTTTCATATATATCAACCTCCTCTTTTCGTGATCGTCCTCTTGCCAATGCAAGGGGATTGTCTTTTTTGTTATATTAGAGGAATGAAAACTGCCAATCGTCTTGAATACATAAACAATGCCCTTTATTTTGTGGTAACAGTCATCCCCGGCAAGAAAAGGCTTATCTACTGCTCAGGGGTAAATTTCAAACGTTTTTTGCCCATCACAAAGGGCAGACACAAGGCAATGTCAAACCCTGTAATCAGGGGGCTTCAGATTGTAAACCACGAAATCCGTTCCATGGCTATAGAGGCCGGAGCAACTCCTGAAACAATAATCCTCACAGAGTGTAAGGGAATCGCACCAACTGATGATAGCTGGAACACCGAAAGCCTCCTCATAAAAAACCCTCCGGAGGGTCTTGGAGAAAAGTTAATCACACATGGAGTAATAAATCTCCTTAAAAAGATAGACAAGGCGATCATGCTTGGCGCCGGGATGCCCGAGCACCTGCTGCCACCGGAGGAACTGGAAAAGTTCATTGAAAAACTTTGTGAGAGGTTCGGTTCCTGATAATTGATTCATTCCTTCGTTCTACAATAACAATCCGGCATAATCTCTCTGAAATGCCGGCGGAAAAGGTCCTGAATTATAATAAGGGACAAGGATCAGCATCCTTGTCCCTTTCCACGGCTCAATTACTGTTTCGGAATAGCTTTAAATACCGGACAGTTCCTTCCCGACAATCACGGGCTTGACAGTCCTGTTAACTATCTCCGCGGAATTTGGTACTTTCAGCTTATTAAAGAGGAGCTCAAACTTTACTTCCAGCTCCTGCATTATAGGCCCCTTTACATCTGAGGGCAGGTCCCACCATTTCTTTTTCAAAGGACCAAACCCCTTCTTTCTTGTGCTGTATATAAACTGCTCCTCGGTCTGTCCCTCTTTTTTATCCTTTGCATACTCCTGTTTTATAAAGTTGTACACCTCATTCCTGAACTCTTCGGGGAGGTGTTTGCTGTCATATATCATGTTCTGAAATCCCGTGGCCAGATGGACCTCTGAAGTCCCGGTCTCAGGGAACATATGGAAGGCGGTGTCAGGCAGTGTTGAGGCACCGTGCTGGACACAGCCTGAAAGACCGTACTCCTTTCTTGCAATCCCGGAGAGACTCCTGAGAGTCTCAAAATCGATCTTGACCTCGGCAAGACTGCCGTCCGGCAGGACAACACCGCCATGGCTGGTACCTGTCTGGACGCTTAGTTTACTCAGCCCTTTTTCACCCTTAAATGTCTCCCTGAAGCCGTCAAGGTAAGCCCTCAGCTCCTCGGGGTTACTGTTCTTTTTGCCTATCTCTCCGATCTCCCCACCGACTGAGACGTCCAGCCCGGAGGGCTGGATCTGCCTTATATATTCCGACAGCTCTGCGGTCTTCTCAAAATTCGGCCTCTGCTGCTCTTTGACAGTGGGTTTGTCGAGATCAACAAGGGTGGATGAATCTATATCAATGTTGTAGAACTCTGCCTCCACAGCCTCTGCTATAAGCCCCTTTATATAGTCTGTCTCTGCGCCCGGGTTATCAAGAAAATACCGCCTGACCAGCTGAAAATGGTCTCCCTGAACAAAGACCGGCCCTTCAAACCCCTCCCGGACTGCAGCAGCCAGGAGCACGGTGGAGTACTCCAGAGGCCTCTGCTTTGTATATCCAATCTCTGACCGCGCAATCTCAAATATGAGGGCTCCCAACTTCATCTGAAGCGCCTTCCTGAAGATTACCCTTGCCACATCATAGGTAAGCCCTCTTATATTTATCGCCGGAACGGTAAAGCCCGGGTATTGTCTTCCCATCTCTTCGTAAAGTCCCTGGATGGAGGAAGGCACGGAACCGCAAGCCTTTGCAACTTCCTTGATAAAGATAAGCTTTGATCTCTTCTTTTCTTCGTCAGCCTCAAAAACTGCATCGTAAATAGCCGTATCCATGAGATTTCTGAGTCCCTGCTTGTCCTTTACAAGGACAGTGTCATTCTTAAGCTCTACAAGGTCTTTAAATAATTCTGTAGCCATTGCCCCTCCTTAAAATGGTTTTAGGATTATCAGGATAATAATGCCTTCAATTACGATAAAAATTATACCATAAATGTCTTATTTTTACAGACCCTTCTACCCACCTGTCAGTCTGAGTGAAAGATGTTTCTTTTCCTGGTATTTTGCTAAACTATTATTCATGAAAACATTAGGATATATCGGGTTAGGAAAGATGGGGGGAAACATGGTTTTCAGGCTGCTTGAGCACGGCTGGAAGATCGCAGCTTATGACCCCATTGCTGAAAATGTAAGGGAGGTGGAAGAAAAAGGTGCCAGAGGAACGGGTTCCCTGAAGGCCCTGATCGAAAAAACAGAGACACCACGGCTTCTCTGGCTTATGGTGCCTCATCAGAGGGTTGATGATGTACTTAAAACAGTGACACCCCTCCTGAATAAAGGCGATACGATCATTGACGGGGGGAATTCAAATTACAGGGAATCCATCAGGCGGTACAGGGAACTCAAGGAAAAAGGTCTTGGATTCCTTGATGTCGGTGTGAGCGGGGGGCCTCAGGGTGCAAGAGAAGGAGCCTGTGTAATGGTTGGGGGAGAGAAAGGGCTTTTTGAAAAACATGAAGTCCTTTTTAAAGATATGGCTGCCCCGGATGCGTATGGATACATGGGGAGGTCCGGGGCTGGTCACTTTGTAAAGATGGTTCACAACGGAATTGAATACGGTATGATGCAGGCGATTGCCGAGGGCTTTGCGGTAATAAAGGCATCGGATTTTGATATAGACCTCAGGGAGGTCTGCCGGGTATACAACCACAGGAGCGTTATTGAATCCCGTTTAACCGGGTGGCTGCAGAAGGCATTTGAAGAATACGGAGATGACCTGGATGAGATTTCCGGCAGCGTCTCCCATAGTGGTGAGGGTCTCTGGACAGTTGAAAATGCTAAAGAATCAGGGGTTTCCGTACCCGTTATTAAAGAATCACTTAAATTCCGTGAAGAGTCACAGAACAACCCTTCTTATACTGGTCGGATCCTATCTGCCCTCCGCAACCGGTTTGGCGGACATGAAGTGAAGAAAAAGCTGAACCGACCCTAACGCATCACCATAGCCCCTAATCCCATCTTTGTCAAAGATGAAGATAGGGCAACGGAGACAGAGTCTTCACTATCCGGGTGAGACCAAAAGTAATAATTAAACCCGTTCAAACTCTGCATCCGTCTCCCTTTCCACAGGCAATCACCGGTTGAGATTCAAGATTGATAAATTATTAAATAACGTGCTAAAATCTGACTCTGATTTAAGATCTAATATCAAGAGGAGGAGACATGAAAGTCAGGTTTATTGCTATAGCTGCAGGAATTGTTTTACTGTTATCTTTGGGGGCATGTAAAAAGAAGGAAAAACCTGTACAACAGGCACCGGTGCCTGCACCGGCACATGAATCAATGATGCCCAAAGGGGAAACCAGGACTGTTGTCCCGGATTTTGTTCAGGGCAAATGGGAAGCCGTTAAAATAGAGATACTTGACAAGATTTCAAACAAACAGAAGATAGTCACTATAAAGCTTGGCTCTGAATACACAATTCCGAACTCGAATATAAAGATCAAAGTTGGAGATTTTCTGCCTGATTTCAGAATGGATGGACTGAGTATAACCTCGGCTTCAAACGAACTCAAGAATCCGGCAGTCCATGTTACGGTTTATGAGGGAGGAAAGGAGATATTTAAGAACTGGCTTTATTTAAAATTCCCTACAATTCATCCTTTTCAGCATGAAAAGTACGGTCTGACTCTTATTGAAGCCCTACCTGCAAAAAAGTAATCCGATAAATTACAGCGCTCCCCGCCGCTGAAACGGCGGGGTATTTTTACCGGTCTTCCATTCCCTTGACTAAAATCCCTCTCATCAAGTCAACGGGAGGGAGAACACCTGTCCATATCTGAAAAGCAAACACCCCCTGCCAGAGCAACATTCCAAGGCCGTTAAGAGTCTTGCACCCCCGCTCTCCTGCGCCCCTTATGAGTGGGGTATTCCAGTAAATCAGGTCACAAACAACCTGTTCTCTCCGGAGGATGTCCATCTGCAGCGGAAGCGGGTCCTCCTTTTTCAGACCAAGGGGAGTAGCATTAATAATAATATCAGAGGAGCGGATACTATCCCTGTCCTCTGCAACAAAAACCTCTCCGTTCAGCTTTTTAAGATCTCTCACAAGCGGCAGGCTCCTGCCGGAATCAACATCAAAGATATAGAGTCTCAATGCCCTCTGAGCAAGGTAATAACCTATAGCCCTTGCTGCCCCTCCGGCGCCTATGATGAATATATCCTTTCCAAGGGGGTCAACCCCTGCCTCTTTCAATGACTCCATAAACCCCCTGCCGTCTGTATTAAACCCCTTCAACAGACCACTGTCATTCCTTATGGTATTTACGGCACCGATAAACCCTGCCTCATCATCAATCTCATCCAGGAGCGGGATTACATCCTGTTTATACGGCACGGTAACATTGCAGCCGTGGAAGTTCAACGCCCTTATGCCCTTAACGGCATCCGGAAGGCCTCCGGGGTTAACAGGCATGGCAATATAACAGTAATTCAGTCCAAGATGATCAAAGGCAGCATTGTGCATGTCAGGCGACAGACTATGCTCTACAGGATAACCGATAAGACCTGTTATTTTTGTTCCGGCATTAATAGACATATTTTTATTCCTCCAGTGCGTTTATTAATCCACGGGGGGTCGGATCTATCACTCTCACCTTGATCCTCAATATACGTTCAAGCTCTTCCACTGTTATGTCGTCGAGAAGGACGTCCTGCCCGTCCCTGAATATAACGTCAGGGAGAAGCAGCACATCATGGTCAGAAGATAAATCAGCAACGCTCTGTATGATATCCCTTCCTGTAAGCAGCCCTGCTACCGTCACCGTTTCACCAAAAAACCTGTTCTCCACAGGGATAACATCTATACTGACCTGGTTGTTCAGGCGCTCAACAAATCTGCTGAGGAATGGATAAAAGGACACTCCGGTTACGGTCAGGAATCTCTGTCCGGAGGGCCTTTTAAGGGATTTTATCCTTGCAGCCTTATGAAGAAAAAGAGCAACCATACCAACACCATTTTCAATCTGTGGAAATTCACCATAATACTTAAGGGAAGGAAACTTCTTTTCCGCCCGGATATAAAGTTCATCAGAGCCATATACCAGGGCATCACCGTGCTTTTTCATAAACCTCTTCTGGAAATCCGATATTATAGAAACGGTTTCAAGGGCTTCGTCTTTCCCCACCGGCCTCAGTGGAGTCTTCCTGTGCCTCGTCAGACCAACAGGCACAACTGCAATAGATGAGACATATGGATAGAATTTATGCAGGTCATTTATGGTACTCATGAGCTTATCCCCATCATTGTATCCCGGACAGAGGACAATCTGTACATGAATGCGTATTCTGTTCTTTGCAAACCATTTCAGTTCCTTCATTATATCCACAGCATTATTATTACCAAGAAGAGTGTTTCTTGTCTCCCTGTCTGTAGAATGGACCGAGATGTAAAGGGGGCTTAATCTCTGTTCAATAATCCTCTTCTTCTCTGCGGGGGTTATGTTGGACAGGGTAATGTAGCTACCGTAGAGAAAAGACATCCTGAAATCCTCGTCCTTGATGTAAAGGCTACGCCTCAACCCCTTTGGCAACTGACTTACAAAGCAGAAAATGCACCGGTTCCTGCAGGTCTTTATGTGAAACGGACGAAGCTCGATACCGAGCTCCTCTCCTTCCTCCCTGCTTACCCTGGTCCGTATAATCCTGTCCTTTCTCTTTACCGAGATATTCAAATCCAGGGTATCAGTATAAAAAACAAGATCAATTGAATCGTGGATTCTCTTTCTGTTAACGGTCAGCAACATATCACCGGGCCTGATACCGGCCCTTTCAGCAGGACTGTCAGGTCTCGCAGTTCCAACTATATTTCCACTTAAACCTCTTGACATCAGGCAAGCCCCCTGTAGATATAATGCACCCCGGAGTCCGAAACGGCAATATCAGGCCCCATTCTCCACCCTGAATCTCCTGACAACTTCGGAATACTCCTCGGAGTTAAAGAAAGCCGATCCCATAACCAGTATATCTGCACCTGCATCAGCAATCTTTCGCGCATTATCTATCTTGACACCCCCATCAACCTCAATCAGGATATCAAGCCCCCTCTCCCGGACAATCCTCTTCAGCGTCTTAATCTTGTCAATACTCTGCGGAATAAAACTCTGCCCGCCAAAGCCCGGGTTGACCGACATTACAAGGACAAGATCAACCTCCGACAGAATGCTTTCAAGACTCCACACCGGTGTGGCTGGATTGATTGATACGCCTGCCTTCTTACCGTTTTCTTTTATCAATTGAACTGTTCTGTGCAGATGAGAGGTGGCCTCCAGATGCACTGTAATTATATCAGCTCCGGCATTAACGAAGTCAGCGAGATACCTGTCAGGGTCTTCTATCATAAGGTGAATATCAAAGGGCAGACCTGTGGCCTTCCTGATACCTCTCACCACTTCCTGGCCTATGGAGATATTCGGAACAAAGTGGCCATCCATTACATCGATGTGAATCATATCAGCACCGGCTTCCTCTGCCTTCCTGATCTCTTCACCAAGCCGGTTAAAATCAGCCGAGAGTATGGACGGCGCAATCATAACCATCTGATTTCCTGTTCCTCCTCGTACTTTAATCTTAATTTAACAGACCCTCCTTTCTTGATAATACTTCCAGGCGGAGGTGTTTGTTTTACTATAATACTGCCGTAATCGATTAATTCAAGATCTATCCCCAGCCGCTCTGACAGGGCCTTCGCCTCATCAAGAGACATCTTCGTAAAATCAGGGCAGGAATAAAGTGTCGGAAAAGGTCCCTTACTCAGGAGAAAGGTGATATTATCTGAACCCTTCTCCTCAGGGGCAGGTCTCTGTGCAATCACTGTCCCCTTTTCAAAACCCTCAGAGTGAACCTTGATAATCTTTTTGATCTTTATATTTTTTTTTATTGCAAGTTCTCTTGCATCGTCTAAATTGAGTCCGACAAATGACGGCATATAGTATATCCGTGGCCCCTTACTGATTATTACACGTATGGTACGCCCTTCTTTTATCTTGTTATCCGGGGGGATTTCCTGCCTGAGGATATATCCGGTCGGCACAACAGTACTGAAGTCTTTACCCCCTATCTTCAGATAAAGCCTCTTTGACAGGAGTTCCTTATTGGCATCAACAAGGCTCTGTCCCCTGAGGTCAGGAACGTTAACGGTCTTTTTGGAACCCATCACCCAAAAGGTAAGATAACTGCTCGTAATGGCCAGGAAGATAAATAACGAGATGTAGAGGATTATTTTTATAAAACCTTTCATATTCCTTTTCTTGAAAGCCTCACTGCAAAGAACCCGTCCATATCATGCCTGTGCGGATAGGTCCTGAAGTATCCCTCATCATTTATAAATTCTCTCAAATTATCCACTGCAGGGCCTTCATCATGAGTTAAGGGTAAATTTTTCATATCATCTATAATAAAAAATTCCCTTTCTTTATGCAAGAATCTCCTTATAACCTCCTCCCCTTCCTCAGGCTCTGTAGAGCAGACGGAATACAGCATTATCCCGTGGGGAAGAAGATGCCTGCCGACAGCAGTAAGCATCTCCACCTGTTTTTCATGAAACCGTCTCAGCTTCTCAGGGCTGTGCTTGTACCGGACATCAGGATTCCGCCTGATAACACCAAGGGACGAACAGGGGGCATCGAGCAGAATTCTGTGAAAACCTTCCGAAGGCTTGAATTCCCTAATGTCCGAGCAGGTAATTTTAACTGACCCGATGCCTTGTCTGCGGATGTTTTCCTGTAATATCCTTAAACGTTCGGCACTGCTCTCCACAGCATAAATCCTTGCCCTGTCCCCGGTCAACTCGGCAATATGAGTCGTCTTCCCTCCGGGGGCTGCACAGGCATCGAGTATTACCTGTCCTGCCCGGGGCTGAAGAAAGCAGGTTATCAGTTGAGCCGCCTCATCCTGAATAAACACATCACCCAGCAAACCCTCAATCTCCCTGAATATATAACTACCCTCTATCTTTATCCCGGCAGGTGAGAAGTCTGTGTATTTGAACTCTATGCCCATCTTCGACAATATAGCAGCCACTCTTTCCCTCTCTGTCCTTAGGGTATTTACCCGAAGGGTCAACTGTGGTATAGTATTATTTGCCTTTGCCAGGGCCTCTGCCTCAAGGACACCAAACCGTTCAACCCATCTTGCTATGAGCCACACGGGGTGAGATGTAAGTATTGATATCCTCTCTATGGGGTCCTCAGGCAAGGGAGGACATGCCTTCCCGGTTACGACCTTTCTGAGTACTGCATTGACAAGCCCTGCGTTTCTTCCTGCAGCCTTTTCAACCTCTGTTGTTTCAAATACTACAGCCCTGTCGGGGACCCGCATAAAAAATGCCTGATAGGCGCCAAGCCTCAGGTTATTCAGGGTAGCAGATTTAAGTCCTGAGGGGTCTTTTAAGTATGCGGTCAGACACCGGTCAATGTAAAGCCTGTTCCTTATAACGCCATAGACCACTTCCTGGAGGAAGGCCATGTCCCTGCTGTCAAGTGTGGCACCATAAGAATCAAGCACCTCCCTGGGTCTCTTATCCTTCCGCCATATCTCAGTTAAAGCACGAAGTGCCAGCAACCGTGGATTCTTCTTTTTCATGGGAAGGGCTATCTGTTGTACTCGGTCATTGCCCCGCTCACACCTTTGTCAATGACAGACAGGACTGCATCAGATGCCGACTCAACAGCCTCATCAATAAGCTCTCTCTCCTGAGGACTGAATTTTTTAAGAACATAGACTTCAGCAGGAATCTCGGGAGACCTGCCGACCCCTATCTTTACACGAATGAATTCATTTGTACCTATGGATTCGATAATGGACTGAATGCCCCTGTGCCCACCGGAAGAACCTCTCTCCCTGATCCTGATCCTTCCCACCGGCAGGTCAAGGTCGTCATGAACAGCTATGAGCCTCTCAGCAGGACAATTCCTCATCCTTAAAACCTCCCTGACAGCTACCCCGCTGAGGTTCATATAAGTAAGGGGCTTTACAAGGATAAGCCTGTTATCCTTATAAAGCCCCTCACCTGTTATATACTTCTTTTTTTCAGTAAAAACTACAGATAGCCTCTTTGACAGGGAATCGATTACCCTGAATCCTATGTTATGACGCGTCCCGCTGTATTTTCTGCCGGGGTTGCCCAGGCCGACTATCACCCACAACTATATCAACCCTCTTCCGCCTCTTCCTTCTTCCCCTTCTTTATAACCTCAGGCTGGGCAGTCTCCGCTTCTTCAGAAGCAACTGCTTCAACCTCCATGGTCGGCGCTATGACCGTTGCTATCACTTCTTCAGGACTATCGAAAACCTTAATACCCTCCTGAAGGAAAAGGTCACTGACGTGTAAAGAGTGACCGACTTTCAACCCGCTGACATCAATCTCAAGATGCGAGGGAATCACATCAGGTAAACACTCGACCTCCACTTCAGAATGGGCCTGCTGCAATATCCCACCCTCCTTCTTGACACCTACAGGTTCACCTGTCAATACTATAGAGACCGTTACCCTCACCCTTTCCTTAAGTGAAACCTCATAGAAATCAGTATGCAGGAGCTCCCCCTTTACGGGGTCAACCTGATAATCCTTCAACAGGGCCAGCCTTGAGTTACCATCGGAAAACCGGAGATTAACCATCACCTGCTCGCCCATTGTGGCATTCAGAAAATTAACAATATCCTGCTTCTTCAGTTTTATAGGCGTTGACTTGCCTGCCCTGTAAATCACGGCAGGCATATATCCCTGGCGTCTCAACGACCTGGCAATTCCCTTTCCCGCCTCGGTCCTGTGTTCCGCACTCAAAGTAATCCTTTCCATTTATTCCTCCTTCAAAATCAGGACGCAGATTTTTATATCTTTTTTTAATCTGCATCAAAAAACAGTATTTTTAACTACACAAACAAGGAACTGATTGATGTCTCTTCATGTATTCTCTTTATTGATTCAGCGAAAATACGGGCTATACTTAACCTGCTTATTTTACTACATTTTTCCATTTTGATGTCAAGGGGTATGGTATTTGTGACTATAACCTCTTCAAGGATAGAGTCGTTTATCCTCTCTATGGCCGGACCGGAGAGTACGGCATGTGTACATGCGGCGGAAACCCTCCTGGCTCCCCTCTCCTTCAGAACCTGTGCCGCCTGGACTGTAGTCCCGGCGGTATCGATTATATCATCGAGTATCATTGCATCCTTGTTTGTGACATCACCAATAACATTCATTACCTGAGAAACATTTGCACGCTCTCTCCGTTTATCAATTATGGCAAGTGAGCATCCGAGTCTTTTTGCAAAGGCCCTTGCCCTCTCAACACCGCCGGCATCGGGGGATACGATGACAAGATCACCATTGGGATAGTGTTCTCTTATGTGATCAAGAAGAACCGGGGTGGCGTAGAGATGATCGACCGGAATATTGAAAAACCCCTGTATCTGCCCGGCGTGCAGGTCCATGGCAAGGACCCTGTGAGCTCCCGCAGTCTCAATAAGGTCCGCCACAAGCTTTGAAGAGATCGGGACCCTGGGCTGCACCTTTCTGTCCTGTCTGGCATACCCATAGTAAGGGATAACAGCGGTAATTCTCCTTGCTGATGCCCTCTTCAGGGCATCAATGATCAATAATAACTCCATTAGATTATGATTAACAGGGATACATGTAGGCTGGATAACAAAAGTGTCAGCCCCCCTGACATTCTCATCAATATGGACCATTATCTCTCCATCGATAAAAGCTGTTACAGTAGCTTCCGTAAGGGGTTCACCGAGAAAATTCGATATCTCCTCAGCAAGAGACCTATTGGCATTACCTGTAAGTATCTTGATTCCTTCAGGCATCAGACAACTCCTTTCACTGAATTTATTGGGGAAGATGATCTTGGATTTATATTTTAACTTTTAAGACGAATTTCTTTCAACTCAACAACTCAAAATAACTCAAAATACCGGTAATTACCGTTTCAGGCTCCTGGTGTTTCTTGTTTTTTAAATCAAGATTAGAGTAATTTATAAATAACTCCTGGAGATTCAGAGGAGTAAGGAAATGACGAAAATAGAGATTTACGATACAACATTAAGGGATGGCTCTCAGGCTGAGGATGTAACCTTCTCAGTAGAAGACAAGCTCAGGATTACAGAGAAACTCGATGAGTTCGGCGTCCATTACATAGAAGGCGGGTTTCCGGGGGCCAATCCAAAGGATGCCGGCTATTTCAGAAAGGCAAGGAAGCTGCAGCTGCAGAATGCCGCTGTTGTGGCCTTTGGCAGTACCCACAGGGCGGGAATCAAGGTGGAAGATGACGGCAACGTAAAATCCATCCTTACAGCAGAGACCGGAATTGCCACTATCTTCGGCAAGTCCTGGGATTTTCATGTAAAACATGCCCTGCGGATAAACCTTAAGGAAAACCTCGACATCATATATAACACAATCCGCTATCTCAGGGAGAGGCTGGATAAGGTCTTTTTTGATGCCGAACATTTCTACGATGGCTACAAGGACAACCCGGATTATGCAATAAAGTGTCTGCTTGCAGCCAGGGAGGCAGGCGCAGACTGTCTTGTCCTGTGCGACACAAACGGCGGCACCCTCCCCGGAGAAGTCAAAAAGATAACCTCCGGAATAAAGACGGTCTTAAAAACCCTTATAGGCATACATGCCCACAATGACTCCGAGTGTGGTGTGGCAAACTCCGTGATAGCAGTCCAGGCAGGGGCCCGGCATGTACAGGGCACAATAAACGGTCTTGGAGAGAGATGCGGTAATGCCAACCTCTGCTCCATAATCCCAAACCTCCAGATCAAGCTTGGTTACGGCTGCATCACTGACAAGCAGCTCAACAGGCTCATGGAGACATCACGGTTTGTAACCGAGATTGCAAACCTGAGACACTTCAGACGACAGCCCTATGCAGGGGAAAGCGCATTTGCCCACAAAGGCGGAATGCATGTCTCCGCCATTGCAAAAAGGCCTGAAACCTATGAACACATAAGGCCTGAGCTCGTTGGAAACTCACGCAGGATTCTCATCTCCGACCTTGCCGGCAGGAGTAATGTCCTGAGGAAGGCTGAGGAATTCGGACTCCACATAGACAAAGACTCACCCCATCTTATGGAGATACTGGCCACAATCAAAGACCTTGAGAACAGGGGTTTTCAGTTTGAGGCAGCAGAGGCATCATTTGAACTCATCATGAGAAAAACACTGGGGCTCCACAGGAGGTTTTTTGATCTTATAGGATTCAGGGTGATTGTAGAGAAGAGGAAAGAGGGCGAGGAACCCATAAGTGAAGCCACCATAAGGGTGAAGGTGGACGGTCATATTGAACATACTGCCGCCACCGGCAATGGCCCCGTGAATGCCCTGGACAACGCCCTGAGAAAAGCGCTCGATAAGTTCTATCCTCATCAGTTAAGGGATGTGAAGCTCCTCGACTATAAGGTGAGGGTTCTGGCTGCCGGCATGGGGACCTCGACAAAGGTTAGGGTCCTGATTGAAACAGGTGATGCCGAGAGCAGATGGAATACCGTGGGAGTTAGTGAGAATATAATCGAGGCCTCCTGGCAGGCACTTGTTGACAGTTTTGAGTACAAACTTCTTAAGGAAGAGGAGTAAGGTAATTACTGTACTAAAATGGCAGAGACCGGCTACAGCATAAAACTACCCCTCTTTGAGGGCCCCCTCGACCTCCTCCTCCACCTTATCAGGGAAAACAAGATAGATATCTATGACATACCTATAGCTGAAATTACACGTCAGTATATCGAATACCTTGACCTGATGAAGGAACTGAACCTCGATATTGCAGGGGAGTTTATTTTAATGGCAGCCACTCTTATCCAGATAAAGACCAGGATGCTGCTGCCGGTTGATGAGGATGCACCTCCTGAGGATCGTGAAGACCCGCGGGTAGAGCTTGTTGAGAGACTCATAGAGTATCAGGCCTTCAGGAATATGGCCTTTGACCTGAAAGACAGACAGGAAAGGTGGTCCGATTATTTCTGGAGGGAACCCTCTCTGCCCGAGACTGAAGAGACAGAGAGTCAGCCATATCTCTTCGATGCAAATATCTTTGATCTGATAGCTGCACTTAAAAAACTTCTTGATACAGCACCTCCCGAGATAGTGGCTATCACGAGAGAGACCCTTACTGTAAAGGACAGAATGAATCTTATTACTGAAAAACTCGAAGGAGAGAAGACCCTGAGATTTGAGTATATATTTGAAGACAACCATACCCCGGCCCAATTCATAGTAACCTTCCTTGCACTTTTAGAGCTGCTGAGACTGGGTGTGGTAAAGGTCTATCAGGAAAAACTCTTTGATCAGATATGGATATTGAGGCGTGAAACGGATACGAGTGATGGAGTTGTGGAGTAATGGAGGAGAAGATTGGAGTAATGGAGTAATGGAGTAATGGAGTCGTGGAGTAATGGAGTAATGGAGTAATGGAGTAATGGAGTTAGGGAGATTAATTGATAAAAAATCAGCCTCCAAAATTATACAGAGCGTGTTAGAGCAGATGGAAGAGCTGAGTCTTTCCTGATGCCATCCCTGTATATTGTAGCAGCCATCCTGATCTGGAGTTCCCTTGGTCTTATTGTAAGGTTAGCAGGGGTGGAAGTCCATATCCTCATCTTCTACTCCACCTGTTTTGCCCTTATTTTTCAGAGTTTTATGTTTACAGGCAGACATTACAGAAAGGCATTTCCTCCTTTAAGCAAAATACCCTCCATATTTCTGCTAAGCCTCTGCCTACTGCTGAACACCTTTACATTCTTATTTGCCTACTCAAAAACCTCGATAGCAAACGCTGTATTAACCCATTACATTGCCCCTGTAATCGTCGCATTTCTTGCAGTCCTGTTTCTTGGTGAGAAGATAACCAAAAGGGTTATTATATCAATACTCCTTGCCTCAGCAGGCCTCTGGATAATGCTTGGCGGTACTGCCATAATGGAGTGCTTCAGGAATGTCTTTACCCAGGGCATTCACCTTACCCCTGACCTTATAGGAATAACTTCAGGGCTTGTATCAGGAGTTGCCTATGCCGTACTCATCATACTCGTCAGGGTCTTTACCCAGAAGTTCAACCCCTATGTCCTCGTATTTATTCAGAATTTCTTCATGGCCTTGATATTGCTGCCGTTTGTAAGCTATTTCCCGGCAGACAAGATCTGGATATTTGCACTCATGGGTGTATTGCATTCAACCGCAGCCCCCTTTCTCTATTACAAGGGATTGAGTTCAGTACAGGCAACCAGGGCAGCAGTGCTTGGTTATCTCGAACCGGTTGGTGCTATAATATTCAGTATAATTTTTCTATCTGAATTCCCCCCCCTCAATGCTTACATAGGCGGGGGGCTTATACTTCTGTCAGGATATTTAACAGTCAAGGAGGGTTAACAACTTGAGACCTGGTTTCGGAAGACCTGCAATTGCAGGTGCTGCCTCAGACAGCGATTTAAAACATATTTCAAAAGATATTCTGAAGGCATTGGACCTTATTGAACTCAGAGTTGACCACTTCTCCAGCCTCACAGACGGACACATCGTGGATGTTTTTAAAGGGGCCGAATCCCTGGGAAAACCCCTGATAGCAACGGTCAGGGCTACAGAAGAAGGCGGACGGAGAGATATGCCCGACAGCGAAAGGATAAGGCTTTTTAATCTGATAAAGAGTTCTGCAGACTTTATCGACATTGAGGCAAGGGCAGAGATATTTGATAAAGTAAGGGATATTGCAAGGGATGCCGGAATTATCCTGATAGCATCATACCATAATTTTAAGAACACACCTTCTTATGACGAACTCTCGGGGTTTATAACAGAATATAAGGAGAGGGGTGCAGATATTGTAAAAATCACTACAACAGCAAACAGTAAAGACGACCTGAGGACAATGACCCGGATTACACTTGATCACCATCAGGAGGGTATCGTCACTATCTGCATGGGAGTGAAGGGATTGATATCAAGGCTGTTTTTCCCCTCCGTCGGCTCACTCTTCACCTTTGCCTCCATCGGTGATTCAAAGGCCCCCGGCCAGATACCGGTACTTGAGCTGAGACAGTACATGGAGGCGCTTATCGAAGGATAGCCCCAAATAGCCGATAGAGAGACGGGAATAGAGACGGGAACAGAGTTTTCACTCATTCTCGACAGACATCCTGTCTATCTCCGAGGAAATTATCACGGCTCACCATCCGGGTGAGACAAAAGTGATAATTAAATCCGTTCAAACTCTGCATCCGTCTCTATTTGCAAAAGTTGACTGGTTTTCTATCGGCGAACCCGGAGAGATAGCATTTATTCCGGGAAGGTGGTATAATTTATTAATAGATGGAGAGAGAAAACATTTCAGATACAGAGGTTCCGGTATGAGTGTTACCATTGTGGGTGGTGGTATTTCGGGACTCTCATTAGCATATTTTCTCTTGGGAAAAGACCCGGGCCTGGAAATCAGGGTACTTGAGGCTGAGAACAGACCAGGTGGCAAGATCTGCTCCGACAGTACTGAAGGTTTCCTCTGCGAACGCGGCGTAAACGGCTTTCTTGATAACAAACCCCTTACTCTTGAGCTTGCAGAAAGACTCTCACTCAACCCCCTGAGGAGTAATGAGGCTGCAAAAAAAAGGTTTATTTATTCAAGGGGCAAGCTTTATCCGCTTCCGGAATCACCTCAGGCATTTTTATTGTCAGGCCTGTTGAGTCCATGCGGGAGGGGAAGGATTTTCTGTGAGGTACTGAGCCCTGGAGGAAAGGAAGAAGATGAAACCCTCGCCTCCTTTGCCAAAAGACGGCTGGGGAGAGAGGCTTATGAAAAACTGATCGACCCAATGGCATCAGGCATATATGCAGGCGACCCGGAAAAACTGAGTCTCAAGAGCTGTTTTCCAAGAATACACGAACTTGAAAAAGAATATGGAAGTCTTATAAAGGCACTCCTTAAGCTACAGAAGAAGGCGAAAAAGAGTGGCAAAAGCGTTGGACCGGGACCCGGTGGAACACTTACATCTTTTTATGACGGAATGGAGACCATTGTCAGGTCTCTAAGGGAATTTCTGGGGCAGAGACTCCTTGTATCAAAAAGGGTAAAGTCTATTGATAAAAGTGAAGAGCGCTACACCCTTTATCTTGAGGACGGCAGTGTGATGGAATCCGATACAGTCATCCTTGCCTGCCCTGCATATGCGGCTTCAGAGATATTAAGAGACTTCGACCCGGCCCTGGCAGCTCACCTGTCTGAAATCCCCTATCCCGCTGTCTCTGTCGCGTGTCTGGGGTTCAGACAGGAAGACATACGTCATAACGTCAACGGGTTCGGCTTTCTTGTGCCTGCATCTGAAAAAAGGAAGATACTCGGCACTCTCTGGGACTCAAGCATATTCCCCAACAGGGCACCTGAGGGTTATGTCCTCCTGAGAAGCATGATCGGTGGTGCAAGGGCCTCTGAACTCGCCATGGAGGATGAAGAACGAGAGACGGGTATTGTGCTTGATGAATTAAAGGATATCATGGGCATTGATGTCTCACCGGATTTCGTAAGGGTCTACAGGCATGAAAAGGCCATACCCCAATACAATGTCGGTCACGCAGCACGTCTTCAGGAGATTGACAAGGCCGTTTCCGGATACCGGGGACTCTACCTGACCGGTAACGCATACAGGGGCATTGGGGTTAATGACTGCATAGAGAATTCCTGTAACATGGCCGGTAAATTATACTCAAAAACTTAACGCCCATCCCATGTGGATGGAGGAGGAGGAGCTTATGAACGACAACGACCAGGAAGTCCTTGAGATGCTGAGGAAGGAAAGTAATGAATTCCGTCATCTCGAAGAAGAACACAGGACACTGGATGTAAGGCTTTCAGCACTGGAAAATAAAAATTTTCAGACACCTGAAGATGAGTTGGAGATCAAGGCTGTCAAGAAACAGAAACTTATCAGGAAGGACAGGATGGCTGAAATGATACGGGAGTTCGAAAAAACTGCAATAATAGACTGAGGAGGTTAGAGAGTGAGAAGCAAGACTATCAAGGAGGGGATCGAGCGCGTTCCTCACAGGGCACTTCTTTATGCAACAGGTATTCCCAGGAGTGAAATAAACAAACCCTTCATTGGCGTGGTCACGAGCTTTACTGATATTATCCCGGGGCACATCGGGATGAAAGACCTTGAGAGATTTATTGAAAAGGGTATCCACACAGGTGGGGGTTATCCCTTTTTTTTCGGCGTACCCGGAATATGTGACGGTATTGCGATGGGCCACAGCGGTATGCACTACTCCCTGCCCTCAAGAGAACTCATAGCCGACATGGTGGAGAGTGTCACAGAGGCACATAAATTTGACGGTCTTGTGCTACTCACAAATTGCGACAAGATCACCCCGGGAATGCTGATGGCTGCAGGCAGGATTAATATCCCTGCCATTGTCGTAACAGCAGGACCGATGCATTCAGGCCATCTCAGGGGGGAAAGGCTATCCCTCGTTAACGACACCTTTGAGGCCATAGGGAAATTCAAAAAGGGACTCATTAAAGACAACGAACTTCAGGCACTTGAGATGTGCGCCTGTCCCGGGGCAGGCTCCTGCCAGGGAATGTATACTGCCAACACAATGGCCTGTGTCACAGAGGCCATTGGCATGAGCATCCCCTATTGTGCAACCGCCCTTGCCTCTGATGCTGAAAAGAAGAGGATAGCCTTTGAAAGCGGCCGGAGAATCGTTGAACTCATAAAGAAGAATATTACTCCACGGAAAATAATGACTCGCAAGGCATTTGAAAATGCCATAAGAGTGGATATGGCCCTTGGAGGTTCAACCAATACAGTGCTACATATTCCTGCCATTGCCCATGATGCAGGTATAAAACTTCCACTCGAACTCTTTGATGAACTGAGCAAGACCACACCTCATATAGCTGACATGCTCCCCGGTGGCAGGCACTATCTTGAGGACCTCCATTATGCCGGAGGCATACCTGCTGTACTCCGGACTCTGGAAGACCTCTTGCATAACACGGCAACAGTGAGTGGGTTGAAGACCGGAAAAATCGCTGACATGGCCGTGATATCCGACCCCGAGGTTATAAGGCCTGTTAAGAAGGCCCATCACAAGGAAGGCGGGATTGCAATACTGAGAGGAAACCTTGCACCTGATGGGGCTGTGGTGAAACAGTCTGCTGTAAGCAGAAAGATGATGCGTTTTGAAGGCACGGCCATAGTATTCGACTCTGAAGAGGCCGGGATGAAGGCAATCCTGAATGGAAAGATTGCTCCCGGTAATATTGTCGTAATCAGATACGAGGGACCCAAAGGGGGACCCGGCATGAGGGAGATGCTGTCACTAACCGCTACAATTGCAGGGCTGGGTCTCAGTGAATCTGTCGCACTTATTACTGACGGCAGGTTCTCAGGAGGGACTAGGGGTCCCTGTATCGGACATATCTCACCGGAGGCCATGGAGGGAGGACCGATAGCAATACTGCGCACCGGAGACAGAATAAGGATAGATATACCTGAAAGGACGATAGATGTGCTCCTGTCTGATGAGGAGATAGAGAAGAGACTCAGCAGGTGGAAGAAACCTGAACCGAAGATAAAAAAAGGGTATCTGTCAAGATATGCACGCCTGGTGAGTTCTGCTGCCTCCGGCGCAATAATGGAATAACTGTTAACATTGAGAACACAACTTGTCACAGAGCAGACAGGGGGCAGAGAGAAAAAGACGGAATATGGGGGCTCAGGAGTGAAGATCGCTATAGGTGCAGACCATGGGGGGTATAATCTGAAAAAACCTCTTTCAGACTTTATCAGGCAATCAGGATATGAGGTCCTGGATATCGGGGCCTTCAGTAATGAACCCTCCGACTATCCTGATTATGCCCATCTTGTGGCTGAAAAGATTCAGTCCAAAGAGGCATGGAGGGGCATATTAATCTGTGGAAGTGGTGTCGGGGTCTCTGTGGCTGCAAACAAATTCAGGGATATAAGGGCTGCCGTATGTCATGATACCTACTCTGCCCGCCAGGGAGTGGAAGATGATGCCATGAATATACTCTGCCTTGGGGCAAAAGTAATCGGAGAGGAACTGGCAAAGGAGATCATAAGGGCCTATCTTCAGGCGGAATTCAAGGACCTTGAAAGATACCGCAACAGACTATCCAGGATAAAGGAGTTTGAACGGGACTTATGATTATGATATTGTAATCAAGATGCCTTAAGAGGAATTGGAGTGGTGGAGGACTGGAGGATTGGAGTGTGGAGTAAATGGTGAAAGGTAAAAGATGAAGGCATTGGAAAAAGAGGTGATACAACTTAAAACCCTTATAGAACTGGCATCTCTGATTAATTCATCTTTTGACCAGGATGAGATAAGAAAGAGGGCTATCGAGGCAACAACAAGGGTTCTGAATGCAGAGGCAGCCAGTCTGTTGCTGTTGGATGAGACCTCCGGAGACTTATATTTTGACGTGGCAACCGGAGAAAAAGGAGGAAGGGTCAAACAGATCAGGCTGAAAAAAGGCGTCGGCATTGCAGGCTGGGTGGCTGAGCATGGAGACCCCCTGATTATACACAATGCACAGTCAGACCCTAGATTCTTTAAAACCGCAGATAAATTCAGTGGTTTTGTGACAAGAAATATCATCTGTGTTCCACTGAAAACCAAAGAACAAATCATTGGTGTCCTTGAGGGAATAAATAAAAAGGATGGCCGGTTCGATAACAGCGACCTCGAGTTGACGGAGACCCTCTCAAATTATATTGCAGTCGCAATTGAAAACGCACGCCTTTATTCAGAACTGAAAGAGACATTTTACATTACAGCCGAGACCCTTACAGAGACAATTGAACTGAGAGATCCATGTACAGGCGGACATACAAAAAGGGTAAAGGACTATAGCATGATTATCGGCAGGTACCTGGGGTTAAAGAAGGGTGAACTGGAGAACCTGGAACTTGCCGCAATATTGCACGATATAGGGAAAATTGGAATCAGGGACGATATACTTCTCAAAAAGGGGAAACTCAGTGAGGAAGAGATGCTGAAGATGAAGATGCATTCGATATACGGGGCTGAGCTTCTACACAACATCAAACAGCTCAGGAAAATACTGCCCGTTATCAGGAATCATCATGAACGATATGATGGAACCGGTTATCCTGACGGGCTCAAAGGTGGTGAAATTTCTCTTATGGCGAGAATCCTGTCGGTAGCCGATAGCTTTGATGCGATGACAACTCACAGACCATATAAAGCGACAGTTTCTACAGAGTCGGCACTGCTACAACTCAGACAGTGTGCAGGTACACAGTTTGATCCGGAAATTGTTGAGGCATTCCTGCAGGCCTTTGCTGATGGAGCGGTATCTCTATGAAGATAAAGGTTCTTCTCTTCCCTCAATTCCCGATACAGTCCCGGATGTCAGGGACTTAACCTCGTATATCTCAACAGGCCGTTCCTTGCCCTGAACTATCACCCTCTCCAGCCCTTTTATGGATGTATGTGTGCGGTAGAGAGAATCCGTTGTTAAGAGGTCCCCTATCCTGTTCAAAGTAAATTCAGTTATCAGGATATGGGTATTATACTTCCTTGTAAGGGTTTCAATCCTTGCGCCAACGTTTACATGGTCTCCTATAACCGTGTAATCCATTTTTTTTCCTTCCGCTCCGATGTTTCCAACTACCACTTCACCGGTATTTATCCCAATCCCTGCATCAAATACCGGGTTACCTTCCGACTTCCATTGCCGTTGGAGCTCTTCAAGTCTCTTTACCATATCAAGCGCACACCTCACTGCCAACCCCGCGTGGTCTTTCTGCTCCATAGGCGCGCCCCAGAAGGCAATGATTTCATCTCCCACGAATTTATCCAGTGTCCCCTCCCATTTAAAGATGACTTCCGTCATTGCCCCCAGATACTCATTAAGCATGGCAACTACTTCCTCAGGTGCATGTCCTTCTGAAAATCTCGTAAAACCCATTATATCGGAAAAGAGAACGGTTATCTCTTTCCTTTCCCCACCCAGTCTTGCCATGTCGGGGTTTTTAATCAGTTCATCAACGACCCTCTCCGTCACATAACTCGAAAACATCCTCCTGATCTCTTTTGCCTTTTTCTCTTCAACAAAATACCCGTAACTTATTATAAAAGTCCCTTCCGATATGACGGTAAGGAGGGGGTATATCAGATTAAGCCTGATACCATACCCGGTAAAAAGAACCTGATTTGAGATGACAACAATAGAGGTTAGAGCCGCGTAACCGGCAACCAGATATAACGCCCTCTTTTTTTGACCTATGTACAGGGCAAGAAGACCAGTCAGCAAAACCACAAGGAGATCAATATAAACCGGTGTCTTTATTATAAAATTCCTACTGAGAATGTTGGCAACAACAGTTGCATTCTTTTCAACTCCTGACATGTTTGCAGAAAAAGGGGTGTTTTTCTGATCATATGTTGCCATGGCAGTGGTACCGATAAATACAATTTTATCCTTAAAAAAAATAGCGGGGATTTGCCCTGAAAGGAGATCTGCGGCTGATCTGTGAATAATAGTGCCCTCTCTTCCGATATAGTTGATATGGAGCCGCCCGAATTCATCAGTGGGTATGAAGAGTGCCCCCAGTTCAACCCCTGCACCACCTATTATACTCACCTTATCCCGGGCGATGCCCATAGCGATACGGGCAGTCTGGAGTGCCAATGAAGGGAAATACTCACTGCCATATTTGATATAAAGGTTTTCCCACCTGAGTTTTCCGTCCCTGTCAGGCATGGAATAGACATGCCCGAAGGTTGCAGAACCGGCTAAAGGTTCGGGCGGAAGGAGCACCCTGTAGGCCTCTGCAGACCGGAGATATTTCAGGTTCTCAATCCTCGTTATTGCCTGATCATAAAGGATGTCCCCAATATCACCATCAAAAACCTTTCCATCCTCAACCTCAAACCCAAGGGCAATAACGAGTCTGTCTTTATGTTTCCTTATCACTTCCGCAAGGGCCCTGTCTGATTCCGGAGACTCTGGTTCGGCATAGAAAATATCTACCGCCACAGCCTTTGGGTCTCCCTTAAATACCTTCGCTATCAACTCTGCCTGCAGCCTTCTGTTCCATGGCCACCTCCCATATATTGAAAGGCTCTTTTCATCAATGGTAACTATCAAGATATCCTTTGGAACCGGGGGGGGAGAGATAAGATTTCTGATTTTAAATCTGTAATCTAAAAGCAGGGTCTCTACATACTGATCGATAACCGGGGGATTTTTGACGGTCAAGGCTGCAAAGACAAGGGTTATAAGCAGGGAGATAAAAATAGTCGGTTTCCAGAACCGTTTAGTATTGAGAATCCTGAATAGGGGATTTATGTACCGCATCCTTTCAGGAGCCCGGCTCTATGATCCTTTACAATCCTGCCCCTGCTTCCTTCCCCGGTAAATTCGATAAGCTCAACTCTCCCATCTCTCCGCTCCAGATACATGGCGTTTTCCTCTTCCAGCTTCGGAAAGTATCTCCCTGATATATCTTCATACATATCAACCTTGTAAAGCGGTGGGCCAAGCCCAGGCCCTCCCTCTGTGGAAAGTCTCAGGAGCCCGTCTTTTTCGTACACGCTATATCTTCCTTCTTCATTTTTGTAACCGACAAAATATCTCCCGCCTTCCTTATGATATATATCTGCATTCATCGGATAAGGTTCGTCACCTACCATCTCAAAAAAAGCATCTCCACTGATCTTAAAGCTCTTTCCTGCATCGCAAAGCACCCATTCCGAGGTTATTCCGTCAAGACTGTGGGTTAATATAACCTTTTCTTTCTTTAGGGAAGTATTTTTTAATCTCTCATAGTCCGTGTGGACTATACTGTTTCTTGCAGCTATATCATGTATAACTATCGCATCATTAAAGGCATTGATTGCCGACCTGTACCGTGCCTCACCCCATATCCGCTCTATATAGTCGTTTATATCCCCGAAAATAACGGCAGCAGACTCAAATTCTTCTTTTGACATCTTAAGCCGCTGAACCCTCTTCTCAGTATAGAGTTGCCTCCACAGTTCGTTATCATTAACAGTATCCGAACTGAAAATGAGGGTCTCCCTGTCGGTTGTAATCTTTATACCTACACATGGAATACCGTGCCACACAGGTGATTTAACGGCTTCAATGGTAAAACCCTCCGGGGCATTGTAAATATTTCTGTCTTCCTCATAGAATATGGACGAAGAAAATGGATAAAAGCTCTCCGGCTCAACCCATTCCTTGTAATCAGGGTCTTTAAAGAGCATTCTCGGTCTTTTTGTCTTGTCGCTTATAACAATCTTTGCAATATCAGGACCAACAAAGTTACCGTTGTCATCGATTATATAAAGGGCTGTTTTTCCGCCCCCTTCATCTACAGAGACTATCCTGTAATTTGCACGTGGACCTATTATCCTGTAATCAGTGTATTCCTCACAGGCAATATCGATTATATTTTTTGAATCATTTGAGAGGCTTCTGTCCAGGGCCGGTCCTGATGCCTTAATAAGTTCACTATGGATATCCTCTGATGTAAGGAAAAAAACCTTTTGGCTTATATCCGGTGCATACATATTAAAGAGTGCAAGATCGGTAAACCACCGTTTGTGGTCATCATGACAGTGAGTAATGATAAGACCCTTTATATCCTTAAGTCCCTGACTGCCGATCTGTTGAAACAAGGGTGCACCACAGTCTATAAGATAAATGGACTGTCCCATGGTTATCTGATAAGAGATACTCTTCCCCATGCTGGAAAAGGGGCCGAAATCACCGAGAATTCGGACTGTAATGCCGTCAATCATTTGAATGATATTTTAGCATAAACGTTTAACAAAAAATATTATTGGAACAGAGTTCCCGTAAGTTAATGTCTTGCAGACAATGTGGTAGCAGATCTTTCTACAGTATTGGTATCTACATTACCTGCCTCATCCTTTGCCCTCACTACAAAATAATAGGTCGTTGTGGGATTAAGTCCTGTTACCGTATAAGTGGTAGCCCCGGCTGCCGTAGTATAGTTTGGCGTCAGAAAGTTCTCTCCTACGGGTGTTGTTGATATGTATATCATATAAATTATGTTCGCTGAAGCTGTTACATCGTCTGTGGCCGCCGTCCATGTCAGGTCTATATCCGTACTTGAAACAACTTTTGCTGTCTGAGCTCCGTCAAATGTCGGGGGTGTCTGATCTCCCATGTAAACCATTGTTACAGTCACCGTTGTCGGGGTTCCCTTGAGGTTTTTATGGGTATCGCCATAGTAGAGCAGTGTGTCACTGTCATCATAGGCAAAAACGGTGAAGTGCCTGTTCAGACCGTTTGGAACTTCAAATACCTCTTCGATAACGTTGGTTACGTTAACACTTATCGTGCGTTCTATAGGGCTCATCCCGGCTCCGGAGATATAAAACTTCACATAGCTTACTGCGGAAGGAATTACCTGTGTCGGAACTGCCTCACTTTCAGTTGCCCGCTGACCAAGGCCGATCACCACAGTTGTCCTGTCTGAACTTAATATGCCGTTACTGCCTCCTCCACAGGAGGCACCCGTCAGGGTTAAAACAATCAACATTATGTATAGTGTATACCTCATATTGTACTCCTATGGGAAAATTACTTTTATGGTTACAGGGACAGATGTCTCCACCGGCTCCTGGAACACCGGCGGCTGAAACATGTATAAACCCTCGGTAAGTTGCATCGGTATTCCCTTACGCAATCTGCCCGGACCCTTTATTGTATTTCCTAAAACCATGGTCTGGTCATTGAATTGTCTCATTATTTTCATATCAATCGGTTGTGCCGCCTCCGGTGGCTTATCCATGTAGACCCTGCTCATCTGACCACTCTTTACAGTAACCTCTCCTGTTATACCCTTAACAATATTTTTTACTACAACCTCGGACTCAAGGGTTATTATTCCTGTATACATGTTATCGCCGCTGCCTTCAACCCATACTATAAATTTCGTCCCTCTTGCCGCTGCCACTGCAGTGGGTGTATGAATCTCAAGGTCTGATCTCCCTACCACCATCTTCAGCGAACCGCTAATCAGTCTGTATATTGACCTTGACCTCTTCTTCTCGGGACTGTATAAATATTCTTTAACCTTAACTTTGCTTAGCTCGCCAAGATTGAGAATACTGTCATCCATAAAAAACAGCTTTGCCCTTGCCCCCCTGTCTGTCTCTACCGTATCTTTGAGTAAAAGCTGCATCTGTGGCTCTGCATTGTTACGTTGAGAATCTCTTATCAGGTACACACTTCCTTTTACTGTCAAGACCTGTCCCACCTCTGTATCATCATCTGCATCAGTATCAGAATATGATTTTGCTGTAGTAATGAAAATCAAGGCAAGGCAAATGAGTATTATCAGTCCATGTTTTTTCATAATACACCTCACAATACACCTACCGTCAGAAATAGCCCTGTAATATTCCTCCTGTAATCAAAAATACTCAGGTTCGAGTCATTAACAATGTAGCTCTCTGTTATAGAGGCGCTCATCCTCTCAGAGATGAGATATGTCAGCCTTAGAGAATATTGCTGCATCCTGTCCAGCCGTCTCTCCTGAAAACCCGGGAAGTCATTACGGTACCGCCTCTCATTGTATTCACTCGAAACATTTATATGCAGAGGAGGTGTTATCTTGTAGGCAAGTTTAACCCCTAACCTCTGTCCATCAAAGGCCCAATAGCCCTCTTTTGCCCTGTTAAAATCACTAAAATAATATATCTCCCCCCTTAGCGGCTTCGAATAAAAATTCTGTTTTATACCCACGGTGTTCTGATATCCCGAGCGTATGGAATTGGTCTGAAATATATCACTGTCCCAGTACTTTTGATTCCTGTATTCATAGATTGCCTCTGTTGAGAGCTTCTCACTCTCTTTCACGCTAAACTTGCCGTAAAAGGTATTGAATCTGCTGTAAAGGTCACTGCCAAGGAGTGTATACTCCAGGGAGTATCCCACTGAAGACCTGAGTGCATCGGAAAAAGTCACCTCTAAAGCAGGTGTGATTTTATGGTATTGTACATTGAATTCATGCAGGTTTATGTGAAGACTCTGGTAGAAGTTGTAATCCAACGTCAGCTTTATAAGCCTTTCCTTTAAAAGCACCGCTCCGGACGTTACATACAACACAGCCCTGGCATCCGACTTTCTCTCTGCACTGACAGGGGGGTTGGAAGGCTCAAGTATTACGTTGCTGTCATACTGACTACCTGCAGAAATATTAAACCTGAATGGTTTCTCTTCGGCCTTTTTCCTGCACCCATCCACTAATTCGGCCACCTTCCCTTTTAAAGCATTGTCTCCTGAAAGATCTCTGAATTTCGAAAAAAGATCTCCCAACTCATCACATCTCGATGTGACATAATAGATACGGCCAAGTTCAAAATACGCATTTGCGGATGTCTCATCCAGTTGGAGTGTCTGCAAAAACAGACTCTCCGCCTCTTTGTAGTTACCATTTCTTGAATAGGCAATTCCTGCGTAATAAACGGCTTCGGGATTTTCAGGCGATAATTTCAGTGCTTTTTTGAGTAACACTATAGCATCCTCCGTGCTCCCCTGGTTTATCTTCCGGATACCTTCTGCGATATATAACTCGTAATCTTCCGCACCGGCATAAAGTGGAGAGACTACAGAAAGTGGAAACACAACAGTAAGGAGTAAAAACATTAATGGGACATATAAATACTTCTTCAGCAATTCATCTCCTTCTTTCTTATACCTGTTTAGCACACCTTGCAAATCCGGATGCCTGAACACGTGAACTGCAGGCAACAATAGCAGGGTGAATTATTTGTCGGAAATTGTTCCGTCATCCCGATATCCATAAAGACTCTTTCAATGACATTCCGGAAGCCTTGATTATTTCAGGTTAATATCCTACATTTCAAACAACGCTGAATTTATTGAATTTCTTTAATGTTAGTTTTAATAAAGCAAGATCAATGCCGAAAAAAATTTCCTTGTATTTCAAAGGGTTTTATCTTTAAGAGAGAAGCAAGACAGGAAGGATTACATAACCTGCTTCACAAATTATGTAACCGGTTTCATACTCCGTCTATGGATATCAGGATAGAAGCTATTTGGATGGACCTTCATTGGCTGTCACGCCCCCTGATACGATGAATGCCATAACGTCTCCGCTGTCAGCGCTAAGGGGGACAACCTCTTCTTTCGGTACAATTATGAGATTTCCTGCAAAGTTATACGACTGAGGAAGATATACGGCAACACTGTCTGAAAGACCTAAATTATGCAGGCTTTCACGAGTTACAAACCCTATAACCCGTATTTTGCTCCCCGGCATCAGGGCGACTGAAACAGGCTTGTTAAAACTCTTCTTATCGCCGACAAATGCACCTATCAGGTCTTTTATCGATGTGTAAATCATCTTTATGAACGGCAGCCGGGCAAAGGTTCTGTCTACCAGGAGTACCAGTCTCTTTGTCAGGAAATTTGAAGCAATAAATCCCACGCCGGTTATTGTCAGTATTGTAACTACAAAACCCACCCCCGGAATACTGAAGCTGAAAAGCCTGTCAATTTTTATAAAAACAAGATACACGACATAGACCGTTGCTGCCAATGGGACTAAAAACAGGAGACCCTTAAAAAAATACTCCGTGAGTTTCTTCATGCTCCCTCCTCATATTATTCGTTCCGGTTATTCGGCAATCAGGCCCTGCTTACCCAAGGCTGTAGTGATTGGAAAAGATCCGCAGGTTCATGGTTTATTTTGACATTACTACAGACTTTGAGGCAATCACACACTTACCGGCCCGGCAATAAGATAGCTTGTCATGCATAGAATACTTTCAGGAAAATGACGGTTATGAACGGGCTATTATCGAGGTAAAACCGAAACCAGTGATTAATGGTTGTTGGAAGGGATATGATAGACTCTTCCTTCCCATGATGAAGGCTTTTATTGCTGGAGCCAGGTGACAGTTAAGCGGAAACTTGAATCCCTGTTTTACTTATCCAAATCTTTATCTTTTAAAGATGAATCTTTCTTAATTGGCATTTAGATGCCGGACTTTTAATTGAGGATTGACCAGGGGGATGAAGCCCCCGGTCAACAATAGACAGTGGATTAATGGGCTCCGTGAATCAATACCGGCAGACAAAGCGCACATACCAGCTTCTCTTCACCATTCTGAACACAGGAAAGATATACTCTCTCCTTATCAGCCGCACCGCATACAAAACACTTTGTTTCCATAATCAGTCCTCCAGTTCGTTTATTTCTTTTACTACTACCTCGGGGTCAACGTTATGCATCGTTGACCCAAAGGCTATTGACTCCACATTGATTCCAGGACATGTAAAGCAACCATTTCCAAAGTACTTCTCAATAACTTTCGTAGCCCCGGGGCTCTCCTTGATTATATCCCCGATTACGGTATTCCTGTTAACTTCTTTCCTGGTTGTCGCCATTTCTTCCTCCTTCAATTTAGTCTTACTATTATTTTAATGCCTGAAAAGATATTTTGTTATGATTTAAGTCATACATTCGAGATAACATTTGTGTGTGCTGGATGAAGATAGCAACCTTTTCAGGTTGGACCAGACTGGTGGCAGGCTATGGAAGCTACCGTTGTCGATTGTTATAGGAGAGATAGCTTCGTATCTCATATTCCCGGTTGTCCTGTTGTTCAGGTTTCGATACAAAACCGGAATCATCAGAAAAACGTGCAGCACTTTGTCGCGGATTAATCAGAATTCCGGCAGGGATTGAGGGAATAACAAATGACGGTAATTTATACCGGGATTTTCTTCTAACTTCAGGATAAAAGAGTAACGACTTTTCTTTTTGACAGGATTAACGGGATTTACTGGATTTCTTTCTTCTAAATGAACTACCTCGGGGCAAGCCCACGAGGTATCAAATAAGGAGTTATTTTTTATACGAAGCAAGCTTCGGGGAATTAACCCATAGAGATTAATTAGAGTCTGTGTATAAACTACAGTCATCTGTCATTCCCGCAAGTGAAGCGAGTCGGGAATCCTTCTTAAATAACGATTCCGGACAAGCCGGAATGACAGAAAACAGCAACGGTTCGACTTTATACACAGACTCTAATTATATAAAGTTTCCCGATAGCTCCACTACTTGCGCTTACTTAACGTTAAGGTTTAGCACTTTTTTTTACAGCATATTGCAACCTGAAATTGAAAGTCCCTAAAAATTGCCGTAGTTATCAGGAAACTGGTTATAAAAAATAAGAGGGGAAATAAAATGCAATTTTTAAAAACAACTAAAAACTTGACGGTTAAAGGAGCTAAGTTATGAAGAAGAAAGGATTAATGTTTCTTTTCTGGATGTTTCTGCTGTCACCGATAGTTGTGCTGACCGGCTGTGGGGGGGGCGGAAGTTATACCGTAGGAGGCACGGTAAGCGGCTTAAACGGGACGGTAGTATTGCAGAACAACGCAGGAGACGACCTTACCATAACAGCAGACGGCACATTTACCTTTTCAACGGCAATTGCAGACGGCTCAACATACAATGTGACAGTAAAGACCCAGTCTGATGGGCAAGACTGTGCGGTTGTAAACGGCAGCGGGACCATAAGCAAAGCAAATGCAACAAGTGTTTCCGTGAATTGCACCAATAAGACATGGACTAATCCCGCATCACTTACCGACAACATCAGCCCGGACGGACAGGATGCCGCTTACCCGCAGGTAGCCATGGATGACAACGGCAATGCCGTTATTGTCTGGGATCAATCTGACGGCTTAAAGGATCAGATATTCAAGTCCGAATACCGTAACGGGATATGGACTAATCCCGCATTACTTACCGACAACATCAGCCCGGACGGACGGGATGCCGCTTACCCGCAGGTAGCCATGGACAACAACGGCAATGCCGTTATTGTCTGGGATCAATCTGACGGCAGCAATTCTCAGATATTCAAGTCCGAATACCGTAACGGCACATGGACTAATCCCGCATCCCTTACCGACAACATCAGCCCGGACGGACAGGTTGCCTATAACCCGCAGGTAGCCATGGACAACAACGGCAATGCCGTTATTGTCTGGGTGCAATCTGACGGCAGCAATCATCAGATATTCAAGTCCGAATACCGTAACGGGATATGGACTAATCCCGCATCACCTGCCTACAACATCAGCCCGGATGGACGGGATGCCGAGAGCCCGCAGGTAGCCATGGATGACAATGGCAATGCCGTTATTGTCTGGTATCAATATGACGGCAGCAATCAGCAGATATTCAAGTCCGAATACCGTAACGGGATATGGACTAATCCCGCATTACTTA
>ENA-ORDP01000314-ORDP01000314.1-marine-sediment-metagenome-genome-assembly--contig:-NODE-314-length-32907-cov-8.786375_pt1 | contig 32907 bp, 32 predicted proteins | sample MGYA00248627_ERZ508539 | MGnify/ENA primary metagenome ERZ508539 (study PRJEB26208, sample SAMN05571518) | marine sediment metagenome | biome: deep sea; feature: Hydrothermal vent; material... | reverse complement strand
ATTGCGTTACTGGGTCCTTTAATTAGAATCTCATTGTTATAGTCATACAGCTCGGATAATAATGCATCATTGCTATTGTCTGTTAGGGATTCGTGCTTGGCTGATAAAACGTTGTTGTGTGTAGTGTTGTTTGTACTGTTAAATGTATATTCGATAGAGGTTATTCCGTTATCTAAATCAATTGCACTTGATTTAAATACACCGTGAACCACAAGGATGTGCAGTAATAAACCTACGAGTAATAAGTAGACAGTGTTTTTACGAATATTTTTATTGCTTTTTTTCAGTTTAATTATAATTCGTTTATGTGGACTAAAGTTTTGGATATATTTTATTCTTTTTGTTAATCATCAATTCAATAATAGACCATCTTGGCGTTATTGTACTCGTTGCAAAAAAATAAGTTCCAATAATGCCCGGAGTCTCTTTTTCTTAACAAAATTAAAACTTAGAAACCCAGTTTCTTAAAGAAACTGGGTTTCTTTTAAAATGTTAAATTCCCTGCTTAATAAGGTAACCATTTGGACAAGAACAATCCTCAGAAGATTTGAGAATAAAAGGCAAATAATGTAGAGCGAAACTTCTACCTCGGCGGTAGACGGGCCTGTTTCGCTTATATAATAACTATTGAAAAGTAGTAAGCGAATTAGGAGATTCGCTCTACAATTTATCGCTATAAAAAATACCCATGTCATTGCGAAGTGTTGTTTACCGAAGCAATCCCATTTTTTACCTTAACAAATTTTTGCAGCAGATTGCTTCATTTCACTCCGTTTCATTCGTAATGACAGTTCTCTTTTTTTTTCCTGTCATTGCTGTAAAAATTACTTAATTCACAGACAGAATTATATCTTAACAGAAAAAAAAAGTATAATATTTAATTTTTCAAAGGTCTCACTTAATAAATTTACATTGATGATTAGCACCATTCTTTGCTTTTATTTTTACCTCTCTTTATATTAACAAATCAATTTTTAATAAATATTATTCCTGATGCAGAAAATTTTAGTTAAGGATTTAGCACAATACGTCGGTAAAGAAATAACATTATACGGCTGGCTTTATAACAAAAGGTCAAGCGGGAAATTAAAATTTTTAATGCTTCGTGATGGTTCAGGTATTGTGCAATGTGTTTATTTCAAAGGTACTGTTACAGAAAAAGTGTTTGAAGATGCAGATAGAATAGGGCAGGAATCATCTATTGAAGTGACAGGGAAAGTAAAAGAAGAACCTCGCTCACCGGGAGGATTTGAACTTGAAGCTACTGATCTAAAAATTATAAGCGAAACTCACGATTACCCGATAACACCCAAAGACCACGGAATTGAATTCTTGATGGACAACCGTCATCTTTGGCTTCGTTCGAGCAAGCAAACTGCAATTTTAAAAGTAAGAGCAAGAATTGTAAAAGCAATAAGAGATTTTTTTGACAACAATGGTTTTACATTAACGGATACACCAATATTAACTCCCTCAGCGTGTGAAGGAACTTCAACGCTTTTTGCAACGGATTATTTTGATTTAGGACAGGCTTACCTTACACAGTCGGGACAACTTTATGCGGAAGCCAATGCAATGGCACTCGGTAAAGTCTATAATTTCGGTCCGACCTTTCGTGCCGAAAAATCTAAAACAAGAAGGCACCTTACCGAATTTTGGATGGTTGAACCTGAAGTTGCTTTTGCCGATTTAAATGATGATATGAATTTAGCCGAACAATTTTTAGAATACATTGTTCAAACAGTGTTGAAAGATTGCGAAGCCGAATTGAAAACTTTGGAAAGAGATACAGCACTACTAAAAAATGTTAAAGCACCGCTGCCAAGAATATCATACGACGAAGCGGTTGATATATTAAAAGATAAAGGTGTTGATTTTGAATGGGGAAATGATTTAGGCGGTGGGGATGAAACAATTATTTCCAATCAATTTGACAGACCCGTTATGGTTCATCGCTATCCTGCCGAAGTAAAAGCATTTTACATGAAAAGAGATTCAGAAAACGAAAAACTCGCTTTGGCTGTTGATGTGTTGGCTCCTGAAGGTTACGGAGAAATCATCGGTGGTAGTCAAAGAGAAGATAATTTGGATTTATTGATAGAAAGAATTAAAGAACACAATTTACCTCAAGAACACTTTGAGTGGTACCTGGATTTAAGAAGGTACGGTTCTGTTCCGCATTCGGGTTTTGGTTTGGGTCTTGAAAGAACCGTTAGCTGGATATGCGGGTTAGATCACATAAGAGAAACGATTCCGTTTCCAAGAATGATTTATAGAAATACACCTTAAAAAATAATTAAGTTAAAAAACAAATGTCATTACAAATAATTTTATTTATAATCTTTGGTACTATCTCGGCAGTATCTTCTGTTTTAATGATGACAGGCAGAAACCTTATTATAAGTGCTTTATTTATGATATTAAATTTTGCAGCACTTGCGGGTTTGTACTTATTATTAAACGCACAATTTATAGCTGTTGTTCAAGTTATTGTTTACGCAGGTGCAATAATGGTATTATTCCTTTTTGTTATAATGCTGTTGAAACCTGAAAACGAAAAGAAATTTTTGGAAGCAAATCCTTCAATTAAAATATTTGCATTAATAATAGGGGCTGTCATTTTTTTCCAGTTGGTATATTTGATATTTTCTTCTACACCTGCTAACCTAAATAATGCTTCCGTAGCAGCCAGTGTTAAAGCAGGAACGATTGAAGAGATAGGCAAACAATTATATACAAATTATATACTTCCGTTTGAAGCTGCAGGCTTTTTATTGTTAGCAGCTACAATAGGGGCTTTTGTTTTAGCAAAAAAGAAATTTGAATAGGGTAAAATGGGAATTCCAATAGAATATTATTTAGTACTTAGTGCATTTATGTTTATCGTTGGTGTAGTTGGTGTGTTGGTTAAAAGAAATGCAATAATGGTATTTATGTCAATTGAACTGATGTTAAATTCTGCAAATTTAACAATGGTTGCTTTCTCATCCTTTTTAGGGAATTCAGTCGGTCAGCTTTTTGTATTTTTTGTAATGACTGTTGCTGCAGCAGAAGCTGCAATAGGTCTGGCAATAATAATTGCAATATTTAGAAACAAACAAACACTTAACATTGACGAAATAAATATTCTAAAATGGTAGAGTTATTAAACATTTTGATATTTTAATTTATATATGGTTAATCTAATATACTTAACAGTTCTCTTTCCTTTACTCGGCTTCATAATTAATGGAGTCTTCGGAAGAAAAATTAAGAATGAAAAGATAATTGGAATAATCGGCAGTTCTACAATCGGGTTGGCATTTATTATCGCTCTTTTTGCTTTTTTTGAAACATTATCTTTACCGGTCGAGAACAGAAAACACATTATTGAACTTTTTACTTGGCTCAAAGCAGGTGGCTTGGATATTCAAATTGCTTATCAAGTTGACCAACTATCATTAGTGATGGCTTTGATTGTTACAGGTGTGGGATTTATAATTCACGTTTATTCAATTGGTTATATGCACGGAGATAAATCTTTTTGGAGATTTTTTGCATATCTCAATTTGTTCATCTTTATGATGATGAATCTTATTCTTGCAGACAATTTTGTACTTCTGTTTTTAGGTTGGGAAGGTGTCGGTTTATCCTCCTATCTTCTTATCGGTTTCTGGTATGATAAGAAATTTGAGAAAAGCACAACTTCCGAAGCCGGTAAAAAAGCATTTATTGTTAATAGGATTGGTGATTTCGCTTTTTTACTTGGAATATTCCTAATCTATTTAACATTCGGCAGTTTAAATTTTGGCGAAGTATTTGCAAGAGCAGGGGCACCTGGAATCCCGGAATCAACATTTAATTTTATCGCCTTATTTTTGTTTATAGGAGCAATAGGTAAATCTGCACAATTACCTCTTTATGTTTGGCTGCCGGATGCAATGGCAGGACCAACCCCCGTTTCTGCTTTAATACACGCAGCAACAATGGTAACTGCAGGAGTTTACATGGTTGCAAGATCTTCAATCCTATTTGCTTCGGCTCCGGCAATACTTACAGTTGTTGCCGTTGTTGGTGCAGCAACTGCCTTGTATGCAGCTTCAATTGCTATTGTGCAAAATGATATTAAAAAAGTTTTAGCATATTCTACAATTTCTCAATTGGGTTATATGTTTTTAGCATTAGGTGTCGGTGCTTTTTCAGCCGGTATATTCCATCTAATGACACACGCATTTTTTAAAGCGCTTCTCTTTTTAGGTGCCGGTTCAATAATCCACGTTATGCACGAAGAACAGAATATTCAAAATTACGGCGGACTAAAAAAATATATGCCGTATACTTTTGTTACTTTTCTTATTGCAGCGTTAGCCATTTCAGGTATTCCTCCTCTTTCGGGTTTCTTTAGTAAGGACGAAATTCTTTGGTCTTCCTTTGCAAACGGTAATGTGGTATATTGGGGCATAGGTGCATTTACTGCCCTATTAACGGCGTTCTATATGTTTAGATTAGTTTATCTTACTTTTATGGGTAAGGAAAGAATTGCTAAGGATAAACATCCGCACGAATCTTCTAAGGTGATGACGGTACCTTTAATTGCATTAGCTGTACTAGCAACGATTGGTGGATTTATTGGAATACCCGCTTTATTTGCAGGAGAAGGTGGTAACAAATTTGGACAATGGTTTGAACCGGTTTTTAAAAATGCTGAGGCCAAATTAGCAACCTATCAAACTTATTCACACTCTTTAGAGTTTACTTTAATGACTATTTCTGTTCTATTGGCTATAACCGGTATATTGATTGCAAGGGGAATTTATTTGAAAAACCCTGCTTATGCAGATAAAATAAAAAATAGATTTAACGGTGTGTATAAAATTTTATGGAATAAATATTTTGTGGATGAATTTTACGATCGGATAATTGTTATGCCGATTTATCGTTTCTCTGAATCAGTACTATGGAAAATAACAGATGCAAAAATTATTGATGGAGTTGTAAACAATACTGCGTCATTAATTAATTCTATTTCAGCAAAAATAAGAAAATTTGAAAACGGTGTTGCACAATTCTATGCCTTAATAATGGCTGTGGGTATTGCGATAGCACTATTCTGGATAATTTTCACTTTATAATTTTATGGAATCAAATACTATACTTACAATACTTTTATTTATACCGATTTTGGGCGCAGTACTTCTTTTATTTATTAATAAAAAAAATCAGAATTTAATTAAGTATTTTGGTTTAGCAGTTTCTGTAATTGCTTTCATTCTTTCAGTAATTCTTTATTTTAATTTTAATATTGAGAACAGTGAATTTCAATTTGTATATAAATTTAATTGGATATCAAACCTAAATATAAGTTTCTTCGTGGGTTTGGATGGTATGTCGTTACTGCTGTTATTGCTGACTACTTTTATAACACCGCTTACATTAATTTCAAGTTGGTCTAGTATAAAGAAAAACGTAAAAGAGTTTACATTCTTTATGCTTCTTTTAGAAACCGGAATTATCGGTGTCTTCATTTCACTTGATCTTTTCTTATTCTACATTTTCTGGGAAATAGTGCTAATCCCAATGTATTTTATTATCGGAATTTGGGGTGGAAAAAGAAGGATATACGCATCTGTTAAATTTTTTATATTTACAATGGTCGGCAGTTTGCTTATGCTTGTTGCAATTATCTGGTTGGCAATTTATGCGTCAAGTTCTTTGGGACATTTATCAACCGATATTACGGAACTTTATAAAATAGGACCAACAATTCCACGTTCAATTCAAATTTACATGTTCTTAGCTTTTGCGCTGAGCTTTGCTATAAAAGTACCATTGTTTCCGCTACATACCTGGTTACCGGACGCTCACACAGAAGCACCAACGGCAGGTAGTGTTGTTCTTGCTGCGGTATTATTAAAGATGGGTACTTATGGTTTAATCAGATTCAATTTACCCTTGTTCCCACAAGCATCAATATATTTTGCTCCTTTTATTTCCGTTCTTGCAATTATAGGGATAATTTACGGTGCTCTTGTTGCAATGGTTCAAACAGATATGAAAAGACTTGTGGCGTACTCTTCGGTTGCACACATGGGTTTTGTCGTACTTGGTATTTTTGCATTGACAGCCGAATCTTTGCAAGGTTCAATTATTCAAATGGTAAACCATGGAATATCAACCGGTGCTCTATTTCTCTTAGTCGGCTTTATATATGAAAGAACTCATACAAGAGAAATTTCGGAATATGGTGGAATTGCAAAGCTTGTTCCTATCTTTGCCTTTGCTCTACTGTTTGTTTCATTATCATCAATCGGTTTACCGGGGTTAAATGGGTTTGTGGGTGAATTTTTAATTTTATTGGGTTCATTTAAATCACCGGTGTTAAACAGTTGGCTTTATACAGTATTTGCTACATCCGGTGTTATTTTTGCGGCTATTTATTTATTGTGGATGTACCAAAGGGTAGTGTTTGGAAAAGTTACAAATCCTAAATTGGAAGGATTAAAAGACTTGAACTTACGCGAAATTTTTGTATTAGCACCCATATTTATTTTTATAGTTTGGATTGGTATTTATCCCAATACTTTTCTAAAGGTCTCCCAAAAATCAACAGACAAAGTTATTGAACAGGTTTTTCAACATCAGAATGCAACAATAAAGTAAAGGATATAGATGCTTGCTTCTAAAAAATTTCATTTATTAACAACAGTACCGTTATTGATTTTTTTATCAACAATAAACCTGTTTGGTGCAAGTTCATCTGCAGTTTTATCTGAAACTAAAAATATTATTGAACCAAGTATTTTTATGGTACTGCCGTTTGTAATTTTATTATTACTGATAGCAACAGGTCCCCTATTCTATAAACATTTATGGGAGAGACATTATCCGAAAATATCAATTCTATTGGGTTTAGTTACTCTTGTTTATTATTTATATGTGTTAAATGATTACGAAAGTGTACTGCATATTTTCACTGAATATGTTTCTTTTATAGCTTTATTAAGTTCTTTGTTTGTGGCTTCGGGCGGAATACTTATTAAAGTAGATAAAGAAGCGACACCGTTGGCAAATGTTTTGTTTTTGTTATTGGGTGCTGTTATAGCAAATGTTATCGGAACCACAGGCGCAGCAATGCTTCTGATTAGACCTTTTATAAAAATGAATGAGGAGAGAATTAAACCATATCATATAATTTTCTTTATTTTTCTTGTTAGTAATGTTGGGGGTGCATTGACACCAATTGGTGATCCTCCTTTGTTCATAGGCTTTTTAAGAGGTGTTCCGTTTTTTTGGGTGATTGAAAATGTCTGGTATATTTGGGCTCCAACCGTTCTTCTAATTCTTTTGGTATTTTATTTTATTGATAAAAGGAACAAATCCGGCGAAGAAAATATAGCAAAGAAAAAATACACAGGTGCCATTGAATTTAAAGGCGCTAAGAATTTAATTTATTTGGTTGTAATTATTTTAGCAGTATTTATTGATCCCAATGTGATGAGTTGGGTACCGAGTTTAAGTCCTTTACCTTTTGGAATAAGAGAGGTAATAATGTTCGGTGTTGTTTATCTATCTTATAAAAATGCTCACCCGGATATTCTTAAAGCAAACGAATTTGATTTTGAACCTATAAAAGAAGTCGCATATTTATTTGTAGGTATATTTTTAACTATGGTACCCGCTCTACAACTTATTGCTAATTTTGCCCAAACTAAACACGAATTGTTGAATACAACAACATTTTATTGGGCAACCGGTAGCTTATCAGCTGTATTAGATAACACACCGACATACCTTAACTTTTTGAGTGCGGCGATGGGTAAATTCTTTTTGGATGTAAATGTTCAAGCCCAGGTTCTGGATTTTGTTTCCAAAGACGATGTCTTTTTGAGAGCTATTTCTGTTTCCGCTGTATTCTTTGGCGCAATGACATATATAGGGAACGGACCCAATTTTATGGTAAAATCTATTTCTGAAAGAGCCGGTATTGAAATGCCGAGTTTTTTTGCTTACGTATTTAAATATTCAATACCTATTTTAGTACCTATTTATGTATTGGTTTGGTTAGTATTCTTTAGATAAAAAGGAAGTTATACTATGAGTAAAATTAGTGAAGTTATAAAATTGAAAAAAAATGGACTCTATTATTTTAATAGAGTAATACTTCCATTTAACGGTAATGTGTTAAAAGTTATTATTGAAGATGATATCATTACGGATTTTTCAATTAATTCAAAAGAACTTTATATTAAAGAAGACGATGGGTTTATGAGTTTCTATTTTTACAAATATAAAAACCTTAAAGACGAAGTCTCAAAATATGAAGCAATAAAGATAGTTATTGTTGAAAAAGACAAAGACTTATTTAACTTAAAAAATCATCGTAAAATAGCATTATATTTTGAAGATGAACACAATGTTAGAATTGAAGCAACTGAAGATGATATCTTATTTATCGAATAATTTTTGGTTTTAAAAAATGCGAGAATTTTATAATCTAATTCCATTTGTTTTATTATCTGCAGGCATATTGCTGTCAGTAATTGTAGAAATATATTCTAAGAACAGTAAGAGAATTTTAGCTTGGATATCGATTCTACTCTTTCTATCTGTCGGATTTCATGCTTTGGCAAATGTAGAAGAAACACAGCTATACTTTAATAATATGCTGGAAGTTGGAGGGAACATAAATATATTTATTTTCCTTTTTAACTTTGCCGCTGCTTTAGTTGTATTAATGGCAATGGACTATTCTTCAAAATATGGTAACGATTTTGGAGAGTTTTATATTATTCTTCAATCTTCTGTACTTGGTATGATGCTTATGGCAGGTGCTAAGGATCTGTTCGTCATTTTCTTAGGTCTGGAAATAATGTCGGTTAGTTTTTATGCTTTAGCCGGATTGAACAGGAGCAGGTTAAAAGCAAACGAAGCTTCATTAAAATATTTTTTACTCGGTGCATTTGCAACGGGATTTATTGTGTACGGAATAGCGTTAATTTTCGGATCGGCAAATACAACATCAATTCCCCAAATAGTAGGTAAGCTTGGAGAACTGTCACATAGTTTATTATTTATTGCCGGTGTTTTATTGTTCTTAATAGGTTTTTCATTTAAGATGGCTGCATTTCCGTTTCATATGTGGGTACCGGATGTGTATGAAGGTTCTGCAACTACAGTTGCCGGATTCTTTTCTACGGCAGGTAAAACAGCAGCATTTTCAGCAGTGATAATTACTTTAGGTCCAATCTTTTTATATGGGAATGCAAACATTTTTGAACCGTACCTTGCGGTATTAGCCGTAGCTTCAATGCTTTACGGCAGCATTGTTGCAATTGCACAAAATAATATAAAACGAATGCTTGCATATTCTTCAATTGCACACGCCGGTTATTTAATGATTGGTTTAGCTTCAGGTAATTTTGAAGGAATTGCAGGGATCATATTCTATTTAATAGCTTATACGTTTATGAATCTTGGTGCTTTTGGTATTGTTGCACTAATTGAAGGTAAAGATGAGACGAATCTTACGTTTGAATCTTACGCCGGACTTTCAAAAAGACAGCCCTTCTTGGCTGCTATGTTAGCAATCTTTATGTTTTCATTAGCGGGAATTCCTCCCTTTGCAGGATTCTTTGGTAAGTACTATATTTTTATTGCCGCCATAAAATCCGATTTAACTTGGTTAGCTATTTTGGGTGTAATTTCAAGTTTGATAGGCGTTTATTTTTACTTGAGAGTTATTGTAATTATGTACTTCAAAGAACCTGAGGTCGATTTAACAGTAACTAAAAGCAACTACGGGCTACTATCTGTAGTGATTTCCGTTATACTGGTTATTATTATTGGAATAGCTCCGGGTTCGATTATCAATTTGATTTCGTCCTTCTTAAAATAATTTACTATATTAATATTGATTATAATAAATTATCTATGTGTCGAACCTGCATGCACGTAGTCCCGCCTCCCAAAGTCATACGGCGGGCAGGCGTTTCGGCATAGGCAGGTCTAAAAAGGTCAGTTATAGTAAATTGAATGATATTTCTAATCCGTTAGCTAACGGATACCTTTTTAGAGTAGACTCATCTATTCTTTACTGCTTAATTATTTAAATTGAACAATGATGTAAATATGTTATGATTCCTCTCTATAATACAAACAATATTAGAAAAGTTGACGAATATGCCATTAAGAGATTAGGCATTCCGGGTATTATACTAATGGAAAATGCATCAATTAATATTTTTAACGAAATACTTTTGTTCATTTATCCAAATAATAATATTAAAAAAATAGGGTTTGTTTGCGGAAGAGGAAATAACGGGGGTGACGGTTTTGCCACAGCGCGTCATTTTGCAAATGCCGGGTTTATTGTAAACGTAATTTCAATTGGCTCTAAAAATAAAATGTCAAAAGATTGTTTGACTAATTATAATATATTAAAAAAAATATCTAACAATAATAAAAACGTCGGCATATTTAATTATAGCTCAAAGAAGCAGCTTGATAAACTTAACACCTCGCAAATCATTGTCGATGCGATGCTTGGCAGTGGTGTTAAAGGTGAATTAAGAGAGCCATACAAAACAATTATTCAATCTTTAAATAAAAAGAAAGCAAAAAAAATAGCGATTGATATTCCAACCGGTTTAGACCCTGATAAGGGTACAGGCGAGATAATCTTTAAATCCGATTTAACAATTTCATTGGGTGGCTATAAGAAAGGTTTATTTTTTAATAAAGGTTATACACACTGCGGAGAAGTAGTTAAAGCAGAAATTGGCATCAGTCAAAAACATTTTGAAGAAATTAAGTCTAATACTTTTATGACTGAACCCGAAGATGTATTAAATTATCTTCCCCGTAGGGAAAAGAATGTACATAAATATTCTGCTGGAAAAGTATTAACTATTGCAGGCTCCGGTAAATATCCTGGTGCTGCTGTTCTTGCTTCCAAATCCGTTTTTAGAACAGGAGCCGGTGCATCGGTTTTATGTTTTCCTAAATCCGTTAGAAATTTAATTCAAAAGAAATTGGGCGAAGTTGTTGTAAACAGTTATGCTGATGGAAAGTCGGAATTTTTATCGGAAGAAAATTTAAATGAAATTTTAGAAAATATTTCTTGGGCTGATTCAATCTCGATTGGTCCGGGTTTAGGACGAAATATTAAAACGCAAAATACAGTTCTATCAATTTTAAAAAATAGAAGATCAAAAAAAATCATCATTGATGCCGATGCAATATTTGCTCTGAACAAAAGAAGGTATAAAAAGATCGATTTAAAAAATTCCGTACTTACTCCTCACCATGGTGAATTTGCTAATCTTATCGGACTAACAATAGATGAGCTTAAAAGTAATATTCTAGAACTCGGGAATAAATTTGTAAAAGAAACGGGTGCTTATTTAGTACTTAAAGGTGCGCCAACAATAATTTTTACACCCCAAAGTGAATCCATTATAAATAGTACCGGTAATCCGGGAATGGCAAAGTTTGGAACCGGTGATGTATTAACGGGACTAATTGCCGGCTTTGCCTCACAAAAAATATCTCTCGAAAAAGCAATAATTATAGCAGTTTATATACACAGCTTGTCGGCTGACATATTATCTTTTAAACAAACCGAATTGACTTTTACAGCTACGGATATATTAAATAACATTCCCTCAACATTAAAATTTTTGATGAAATCCTGTGCTTAATTTTCTTGAAAAACATAAAAAAGTAGCTGTTTATTTGCCTTTAATTTCTTTTTGGTTGGTGTTGCTTGTTGCAACAAGCCTCCCTTCAAAGGATATACCCAACATAAAACTTAATGACAAGATTGAACATTTATTTGCATACTTTATACTTGGATTTCTTTTTAATCTTGCTTTATTAGTTCAAAATAAGTTTAAATTTTTAAAAGAGAAGGCATTTTCTTCAACAATAGTCTTGCTTGGCATTTACGCTGTTATTGACGAATTACATCAACTATTTATCCCCGGAAGAGAGTGCAGCTTCTTTGACTGGAGTGCAGATATCATTGGGATCGTTTTTGGCGTTTTGGTAGTCTATTTACTTTTAAAGAAATTTAATTAAATTTGTCAAAATATATTTGGAACAATTTATTCTAAAATTTGTAATAAATAGAAAGAGAAAGTATTTGACAAAAGAGTGTCCATTCGTTAATTTACACAAATACAATTTGAATTTTTGGAGGTTACTAAATGGCGGTATTAAAAAAACCGGAAGCTGATCAACGCCGTACTTATCAACGTGTTTTTGAAATTTGTACTATTATAGCACTTGTTTTTATGATAGTTGCATTTAAATATTTTCCAGATGTTGGTGCAGGTAAAAGAATTGCTCAGACTTCACAAGAATTATTTAATGTTGAAGATGTTCAACAAACAAAACAGGAGAATAGGCCTCCACCACCTCCAAAGCCACCTATTCCTATAGAAGCCCCATCAGAAGATGTTTTGGAAGATATTAATATTGCATCAACTGAATTAGACGTAAATGCTAATATTGCACCTCCACCTCCTCCGATAAAAAAGAAAGTTGAAGCCGAACCACAGTATTTTGTTGCAGTTGAAGAAATGCCGACACCTATCGGGGGTTTAATCGGAATACAGAAAAGAATTAAATATACGCAGATTGCTATTAGAGCCGGTATTGAAGGTAAAATTTATGTCTTAGCATTTGTTAATAAAAAGGGTATTGTAACTAAAGCAAGAATTATAAAAGGTTTGGGAGCAGGGTTAGACGAAAATGCATTGAAAGCAGTAAGGGCAACAAGATTTAAACCGGGTAAACAAAGAGGTAAACCTGTAAATGTTCAGGTATCCATACCGATTGTATTTTCATTAAGAAATTAAAAGGAGCGCCGTTAGGCGCTTTTTTTTTGCCAAAAAAAAATAAAAGTAAAAATTGTAATAAATAAAAAGTTCTTTATTTCTTGTATATATTTGTAATGTAGTTTTTAATTATTAGAATTAATTAATATATGGCAAAGTTTTCTAAAAGAAGAATTGTAAGAGAAAAAGTATTACAAATACTGTATGCTTACGAGTTAAACCAGGAATTTCATTCCAACACAAAAGAAGAAATTTTTAAAGATATTGATAATGAAAATGATAAAAAATTTGCTGAAGACTTAATAAACAGGGTTATCATTAATAAAGATAATCTTGATGAAAAAATAAAATCGAGGGTAGCAAATTGGGAAATAACAAGAATTGCTCTTTTAGATAAAGTATTACTACGAATGGGAATATGTGAATTAATGTATTTCCCTGAGATCCCACCTAAAGTTTCAATCAATGAAACAATTGAAATAGCAAAAACTTTTAGTACTGCAAGCAGCGGAAAGTTTATAAATGGAATAATGGATGCAATACTTACGGAATTGAAAAAAAATGGTGAGCTGAACAAAACAGGAAGGGGATTAGTAGAAGAGTCTATCTCAAAAAGATCAAATAAGAAATAACTTATGAGGGAAAAGGGACGTATAGTAAGTTGGGCAATGTTTGATTTTGCCAACACGGCATTTTCTGTAATTATTGTTACGGTTATTTTTTCAAAATATTTTACTAATGTTGTTGCAGGCGGACAAAAATGGATATGGGGTCTATCGGTTAGTATATCTATGATTGTTGCAGCATTGTTAAGCCCTGTTCTGGGTGCAATTGCTGATCTTTCAAGAAATAGAAAAAGATTTTTACTCCTTTTTACTTTAATCTCGGTTATTTGCACAGCACTATTGTACTTTGTTTACAAAGGCGATATACTTTTGGGTGCTGTACTTTTTATCTTGGCTAATATAGGCTTTGAATCGGGTCTTGTTTTTTACGATGCATTTCTACCCAATTTAACTGAGAAAAAAAATTATGGAAGGGTCTCGGGGTATGGTTTTGCAGCCGGTTATTTAGGGGCATTAATAGTATTACTAATTGTCCTAATTATTTTACCGGATAAATCCTCACCGGTATATTATGATCATATAAGAATATCGTTTTTAATTGCATCCGCTTTTTTCTTTATATTTTCTATTCCAATGTTTCTATTTGTAAGTGAGCCTAAGGTTAAATTATCTGTCAAGAAATCACCAATTAAAGAAGGACTGCAAAGAAGTTATAATACATTTAAAGCATTATTTATTGAAAAGAAATTCCCATCAATATCTAAATTCTTAATTGCATTTTTTCTTTACAACGATGCTATTATAACTATTATCGCTTTTGCTTCCATCTTTGCTGCAAATATTTTAAATATGGGAGATTTTGAACTTATCATCTTTTTTGTCATAATTCAAAGTACTGCGGTTTTGGGTTCATTTATTTTTGGTATTGTATCTGATCATATCGGTCCGAAAAAAACCATTACGGTTACTCTAATTATATGGTTATTTGTAGTAGTTGGTGCTGCATTTGTTTATACTACCGGGCAATTTTATTTAATAGGATTATTAGCGGGATTAGCCATTGGTTCCTCTCAATCTTGTAGCCGAAGTTTAATGGCATTCTTAACTCCAAAGTCAAGTGAAGCCGAATATTTTGGTTTTTATGACGGGTTCTTTGGAAAATCTTCCGCTGTAATTGGTCCTTTATTTTATGGAATTATTTCGGATATTTCAAGTGAAAGAATAGCGACTTTGGGATTAGGTCTTTTTTTTATTGCCGGTTTAATTATTCTACAGGGTGTAAAAGAACCTAATAAAGTTAGAAATAAAAAAAAATAAAATCTAAAAGGTGAGAAAATGAACAAACGTTTATTAATTATTTCGTTAGTATTTGTTTTCTTTTTTTATAGTGGATGTACTGAAAAGCATTACCGGAATAAAGCCCCGATAAAAGTTAATTTTAAAGCTACTGACTCTCAAAATAATAAGATTATTTCTAATAATAATGAAACTATTTATGTAGCAGTTTCTGCTATGATATCACCTAAAGAAACCTTTAAACATTACCAGGAATTATTTGCCTATCTTTCAAAGAAAATAAATAAAACAATAAAGCTAAAGCAAAGAAAAACTTATAGAGAAGTTAATGACTTATTGAAAAGCGGTGGGCTTGATTTTGCTCTAATTTGCTCCGGTGCTTATGTAGTTGCCGAGAGAGAATTTCCGATTCATATATTAGCTGTACCTGTTGTCAATGGAGAACCGACATACCAGGCGTATTTAATAGTTAATAAGAGAAGTAAAATAAATTCTTTTGAACAATTAAAGGGAAAATCTTTTGCATATACAGATCCTCTATCAAATACCGGTTATAAGTATGCTTTAAAATTGCTCAAAGAAAATCATCAGGATCCCAAAAATTATTTTTCAAAAACGATTTTTACTCATGGACACGACTATTCAATTCAGGCTGTACAAAGAGGTATAGTTGACGGAGCAACGGTAGAGAGTTTAATATTCAATAATATTAAAGCAACTGATTCAGCTAAAGTTGATAATATTAAAATCATAAAGAAATCGGAAGCTTTTGGTATACCACCTTTTGTCTTTACGGATAAATCTAATATTGATGAAATTAATAAAATTAGGAAGATATTATTTAATATGCATAATACGGTTGCGGGAAAAAAAATATTGCAAAAATTGTTAATTGATAAATTTGTTCCCGGTAAAGAAGAACTCTATAATTCCGTTAAAAAATTTAATTGATAAAAACAAAGAAAATATATTTACCTCTATTTTGGAAATTCTCAATTGCTATTATATTAATAGTAGCAGCTTTCAGTTCCATCAATGCTTATTTGATATTAAATAATGTTCAAACAAGTTTGGAAAAAGAATCCGAAAAAAGAGTTATGTTCATTGCTGAAAATCTTGCCGAACAAATTACCAACCCGATTTTATATGAAGATTATGCAGCTATACAACGGAGGATCATTCAGACTATGAATTTGGATCCCTCATTGAAATATATATTTTTTTTGGACAAAGACGGTAAGATACTTATTTCTTCAACTGTTGAACCGATATCGAACGAACTAATTAATGTTAATCATCCCAAAGCAAATAATAAGATTAGTATTCTATTAATAGAACCGAAAAACAGTGACGATAATATTATTAGGGATATTGCAATCCCCGTATTAAACGGAAGTTTAGGAGTTTTAAGAGTAGGTCTTTCTGAAAAGGTGATTCGAAGTGATGTACTTTCATTATTACGTAATTTATGGATTATGGTAATTCTCTTTTTAACTGTTGGTATTATTGGTGCATTTGCCTTTTCATATTTTATTACCAACCCCATTAAACAAATTCAGAAAGTTGCTGATAATTTAGACCTTGTACATTTTAAAGACGGCAATTCCACTAAAATAAAAATCAGACAAAAATTACCTAAAAGACGAAAATTATTCTTCTTAGCAAAAGATGAAATTGATAACCTTGTTGAACATTTTGATGAGATGATGGTGCGGCTGAAAGATGCTTATATAAATTTAGAAAAAACGCAGGAGAAATTGATGCAATCGGAAAAGCTTGCAACAATAGGAGTTATTTCATCAGGTATTGCTCATGAAATAAATAACCCAATTGCCGGTGTAAAAAATTGTCTGCGCAGAATAGAAAAAAACCCACAGAATATTCAACAAAATAAAAAATATATTAAAATGATGAATGATGCGGTTGAGAAGATTGCTAATGTAGTACAATCTTTGTTGAATTTTTCAAGAAAAGAAAACTTGAAAATGGTGCCGGTAAATTTAGCCCATATCATTGACCGTTCGCTGCTGCTTTTGGCTTATAGATTGGAAAAATCAAGAGTTGTTATTACCCAAGATTTTCAACCCGGACTACCAAACATAAATGCAAGTCCCAACCATATTGAACAAGTTATTTTAAATTTGTTAATAAACGCTATTGATTCAATAGAAGAAAAAAATGATACAAACAGAAGAATAGATTTTAAAGTTACAACAGAAGAACAATTTATTAAAATAGAAATTAGCGACAACGGTGTAGGAATAAAAGAAGATAATATTAAAAACATATTTGATCCTTTTTTTACTACCAAACCGGAAGGACAGGGAACCGGATTAGGGTTAGCAGTAATTACAAATATTATAAATTCCCATAACGGGAAAATTGAAGTTAAAAGTAAACTTGGGGAAGGGACTACTTTTATAGTCTATTTGTGGAGGAATCACTAAATGAAAAGAGAAAACACATACAAAAGATTAAAGATATGCGTTGTTGATGATGAAGAAATTATAAGAATTACTTTGAGTGACGAATTAAAAGACAGCGGTCACGAAGTATTTGATTTTGATAATCCCATAGAAGCATTGGACTTTATTAAGCACAATGAAATTCAAGTTTTGCTAACCGATATTAAAATGCCGCAGATGGATGGCATTACATTATTAAAAAAAGTTTTAAGCATAAAGCCAAATGTTTATGTTATTACAATAACGGCATACGGATCCTTAAAAACTGCAATTGAAGCAATAAAATTGGGTGCATTTGATTATTTAACTAAACCCTATGACCAAACTGAGCTTGAAAATATTCTCGATAATATCAGCGAGCTAATCTCATTAAAGAAATCGAACAAAAAATTCAGCAACCTTTTTACAAGTAAATACAGTCTTTCCTCTTATCAGGGACAGTCAGATTTTGTTCGAGAATTAAAAGAAAATATCAGTTTAATTGCCAATAAAAATACTGCAGTTTTAATTACAGGCGAAACGGGTACCGGGAAAGAACTGGTTGCCAATATAATTCATTATAACAGTAATAGAAGGAACAATCCTTTAATAAAAATAAGCTGTGCAATACTTTCAAAAGATGTTTTCGAAAGCGAATTGTTCGGGCACGAAAAAGGAGCCTTTACAGGTGCAGATAAATTAAGAATCGGGCGATTTGAACAGGCTGACGGCGGAACCATACTTTTGGATGATATTGACGATATTCCCTTAGAGTTACAAGTGAAATTACTTAGGGTACTGCAAGAAGGTGAAATAGAAAGAGTGGGCGGAAATAAAACCATAAGCATTGACGTTAGAATAATTGCATCTACCAAAAAAGATTTGAAAGAACTTGTAGCACAGGGACGCTTTAGAGAAGACCTTTATTACAGGCTGAATATTTATCCCATTATATTACTTCCCATCAGAAAAAGGAAAGAAGATATCCGCTCGTTATTCGACTATTTTTTGGTTGAATTTGGCGAAAATTCAAATTTTGAAGTTGACGAAGAAGTTTACGCTAATCTGTATAATTATGACTGGCCTGGCAATGTAAGGGAATTAAAAAATTTAGCTGAAAGATTAACAATTGTGTCACTCGATAAAAAAATCGATCTCCAAAAATTACCCGTAGAGTATCGAACTAATAAAACCTTTAATGAAAATAATTTAAGCACAGATAAAACACTACCGGATTTATTATCTAATTTGGAAATAAAAGTAATAAAGGATGCATTGGAAAAAACTTCCGGTAATAAAAATAAAGCTGCTGAATTACTTGGTATTCCTATTTCCACTCTTCGTTCAAAAATAGAAAAATATTTTATTTAACTGAATTTTAACTTCACAAAACAAACGATATTTCGCTTTTAAAAGCGTGAATTTTCACTTTTTCATCCCCATAACTACTTCCATAAAATCTTAAAAGTTAATAATAATAACCAAAAATCAACTTTTCTTATTCCAAAAATATTTGGCAAACTAATTGTCTATGTATATAAAAAAAATAAAGGAATAAAAAAATGGGAAACATTGGAGCAACAGAAATTATACTAATCTTATCAGTGATTTTGGTGTTCTTCGGTGCAAAAAAAATACCTGAAATTGCTAAAGGATTTGGTAAGGGGATTAAAGAATTCAAAAAAGAAATAGAAACTATCAACGATGATATAAAACCGTTAAAAAAGGAGTCACAAAAATGAAAAAATTCTCAGTACTTTTCGTAACATTACTCATATTATCAGGTATTGTCCTTGGACAGGGGAAAATAAGTAGTAAAATATATTTCGACTATTCATATAACAAAGATGCTAAAACAACAAATAAATTCGAAATACATAGAGTTTATTTCACATATCAAAACAAATTATCCGATGCTGTTTCATTCAAAATTACAACTGATGTAGGTAGAGTAAACAATGGTAAAGACAATAGAATGGGCGTATATTTAAAAAATGCTCTATTAAAATGGAAAACAGGATACGGTGATATAGTCTTAGGTCTTCAAGGAATGAATATGTTTAATGTTGAGGAACATAACTGGGGATATAGATTCGTTGAAAAATCGCCTATGGATTTGTATCATTTTTCAAGTTCCGCTGATTTAGGAATTGGTTATTACAAAACATTCAATAAAAAATTACATTTCAGTGGATTAATTACAAACGGAACCGGGTATAAAAAATCTGAAAATAATAACTATAAAAAAATATCACTTCAGTTAATGTATGGCGACTCAAAAATCACTAAAGACGGAAATTATAATATCGGAGCTTCCTTTAGTGTTGAACCTTTTGATTATGTGGTAGGAACAAATAAAACAAAAGAAAACAAAATTGTTTTTGCTGGATTTGCAGTTTATCGAATTAAAACTTTTAGATTTGGTGCAGAATATGATATAATGAACAATGGCGGGTCAAGTCTATCAAGTTCTATTATATCTGCTTATGCAAACCTAATTGTTGGTAAAAAAGTAGAAGTTTTTGCTAGGTATGATATTTTTGATCCGAACGTAGATAAAATTGATGATGGTAGATCATATATTGTTGGTGGCTTAAACATAAAACCTGTCAAAGGTTTTTACATTGCACCAAATGTAAAAATATCTTCACCTCAAAAAGGAAGTTCAACAACTTTTTATAACCTTAATTTCCAATTTAAAATATAATCTAAGTTGAGGAATATGATGGAAGAAAACACAAAAGAACTAATTCAAACTGAAGAAAAGAATTTGACTGCTACACAAGAAAACAATATCCACAGAAATGTTTTTCTTAAAAAAATTGGTGGTGGAATTTTTGCCTCTTTACTTTTACCCGGTGTATTGAGTAACAAATTTACAACGGCTTTAGCTAAAGCTACAACAGAGCTGAAAGAACTACCAAAACTACCAAAGCAAACACCCAATGAGGACGTAATTGTTAGAATGATGCGAGATTTACAACGAGCACTAAAAAAACCTCTTGCCGAAAGGAAATGGTCTATGGTAATTGATTTAAGAAAATGTGTTGGTTGTGACTCTTGTACAATCAGTTGTGCTGCAGAAAACAAATTGCCTCCAGGTGTTGTTTATAGACCGGTTTTAACAGAGGAAGTTGGTGTATATCCTAACGTAAGTGAACAGTTCATTCCCCGACCTTGTATGCAATGCAACAAGCCTCCCTGCGTGGATGTTTGTCCTGTAAGTGCAACTTGGAGAAGAGAAGACAGTATTGTCGAAATAGATTACGATCAATGCATAGGATGCCGCTACTGTATTACAGCTTGTCCTTATAGTGCAAGAACATTTGACGCAGGTCATGATTATTTGGATAATGCTACTGATGGTGCAACTTCTTTAACAGGAAAAGAAAAAGCAGGTAAATATGAAGTTATACCAATATTTGACTACGGAAAAGAATGGCCGAGAAAAGAAGGGGTATCACCTGAAGGCAATGTAAGAAAGTGCCATTTCTGTGTACACAGAATTGAAAAAGGATTATTACCGGAGTGTACCGTTAGTTGTATCGGAAGAGCAACATTTTTTGGTGATGCAAATGATCATAAAAGTTTGGTGGCTGAATTAATTGGAAAGCCAAATGTTATGCGTCTTAAAGAAGAAATGGGTACAGAACCTAACGTATATTATTTAATGTAAGGAGATTAAAATGAATCAAGAAAAAAAATCCGGACTTAAATTCGTATGGACACTTACCATAGTTGCTTTAATAATAGGTATTTTCGGTTTGTTCGATAGAATGGTAAACGGACACACAAACGCTAATTATGGTTCGTATGTGCCCTGGGGATTATGGGTTGCCGCTTATATTTATTTAATTGGGCTTTCTGCCGGCGCTTTTATAATGTCTGCGTTAGTTTATGTATTTAATGTAAAGGCTTTAGAAAAAGTCGGTAAAATTGCATTATTAATTTCACTTGCTACCTTAATTGGTGCATTGCTCTCTATTTGGTTAGATTTAGGGCATATGGGACGTGTATGGAGAATGATAATCCATACTAATTTTAGTTCAGTTATGGGCTGGATGGTTTGGTTGTACAGCTTCTATTTTATTCTACTCGCATTTGAATTTTGGTTTGCAATGAGAGTTGATCTTATAAATTGGAGCGGAAAAATTGGGCTATCAGGTAAACTTTCAAAATTTTTAACCTTTGGCAGTACTGATATTTCGGATGAATCAAAGGTAAATGATAAAAAGAAATTAAAAATTCTCGGTGGTATCGGCATTCCTTTGGCTATTGCATTCCACGGTTCAGTTGGTGCTATTTTCGGTTCTGTCGGCGCAAGACCATATTGGAATTCCGGTTTAACACCAATTATCTTTTTAGTTGGTGCATTCTTGTCCGGTGCTGCTTTGCTAACATTTGCAGTATATTTCTGGGGACCTGAAAGAGGGAGCGAAAGCAACAAAAACGTAATATTACTTATGGGAAAAATAATTTTAGGACTCCTTGCTTTTGATGTATTGCTTGAGTATTCCGAAATCACAATAGGATTGTGGAGTTCAGTTCCTTCCGAAACGGCAAGTATAAAGTTAATTCTATTTGGAAATTACTGGTGGGTATTTTGGTTTGTTCATGTGGGCTTAGGAATAATAATCCCTGCTATATTATTAATTTCAGGTTATAAGTCACCAAAGAAAATTGCTTTAGCAGGTTTCCTTATCGCTCTAACTTTCATTTCTGTTAGATTGAATATAGTTATTCCGGGATTGGCTATTCCAGAACTAAAAGGTCTACGCGACGCCTATACCGGGCCCGGTTTAATATTCACTTATTTCCCAAGTTTAATGGAGTGGGCAGTATTTATATTCACTATTTCAATTACCGGGTTGGTCTTTCTTATAGGAAGAACTTATTTGCCTGTTATTGAAGTAAGCAGCAAAGATATAGAGGTGGAAAAATGAAAAATAATATAATTGAAAAAGATAAAAACAGTAGTAATTTTAGTAGAAGGGATTTTCTTAAAACCACTGCCCTGTTAGGGGGTACAGCAGCATTAGCAGGTTGCGGGGTATCAACTGTCGTTGAAGATCTTGGCAATGCCAACTATCCCTTAAATGATGTTGAAAATATTATTTATTCAGTTTGTTTACAATGTCATACTGATTGCCCGATTAAAGTAAAAATTCAAGATGGTGTCGTCTCTAAAATAGATGGTAATCCCTATTCAATACAAACATTAAACCCGGCAATTCCTTATAAAACACCTATAGAAAGCGGTACTAAAATTGACGGTGCAATTTGTCCCAAAGGACAGGCAGGCATACAAAGTTTATATGATCCTTACAGACTTGTAAAGGTAATAAAACGTGCAGGTAAACGCGGAGAAAATAAATGGAAAGTTATTCCTTTTAACCAGGCGATAAATGAAATTGTTGAAGGCGGAAAACTTTTTGCAGATATCCCCGGTGAAGAAAACAGGTATGTAAAAGGATTAAAGGATATTTATAAAGTTAGAGATGCTTTCCTTTCAAAATCAATGGCTTTAGATTCAAAAAAAGTAGCTAAAGGTAAAATGTCCGTATCTGCTTTCAAAAAGAAGTATGCTAAAAATTTGGATGTTTTAATTGATCCGAATCACCCTGATTTTGGGCCTGTTAACAACCAATTTGTTTTTCAAGCCGGTAGGATTGAACACGGTAGAAAAGAATTTTCGAAGAGATGGTTAAAAAACGGATTCGGCAGCAATAACTGGTTTGAACATACTACAATTTGTGAACAATCACACCATATTGCTTATTATCAAATGACTAATAAATATTTAGGTAACGGTAAATATGGCAAGGGTAAACACCATATGAAACCGGATTTCTATAATTGTGAATTTGTTATTTTCTTTGGTACAGGTGCTTTTGAAGCCAATTTCGGACCTCCTTATTTATCAAACTTAGTAACTAATAATTTGGTAACCGGTAAATTAAAAATAGCAGTTGTAGATCCAAGATTATCCAAAACAGCTTCTAAAGCTTGGAAGTGGCTGCCTGTTAAACCGGGAACTGATGCTGCTTTGGCTTATGGTATGATTAACTGGATGCTTACAAATGAAAAATATGATAAAAGATATTTAACAAATTCCAACAAAGCTGCCGCCAAAGATGATAAAGAACTTACCTGGTCAAATGCTACATGGTTGGTCAAAATTGAAAAAGACGGACCGGGCGCATTATTAAGAGGCTCTGATATTGGTAGAGGCGGTAAAGATGATTTTGTTACAATACAAAACGGCAGACCGGTAACTTTTAAAACAGATGATAGCAATAGACCTGTTGAAGGAGATTTATTTTACGAAGGTAAAGTAAACGGTATAAAGGTTAAATCGGCATTTAAACTAATCTCCGATTATGCTATGAGTAAATCACTAAAGGAATGGTCTGCACTATGTGGAATAGATGAAGATAATATAATAGAAGTTGCAAGAAGATTTGCAAAACACGGAAAGAAATCCGTTGCTGAATTGTATAGAGGACCCGTTCAGCATACAAGCGGTTACTATAATGGACAAGCAATAATAACTTTAAATATATTGGTTGGTAATCCTTCATGGAAGGGAGGCTTATCTTCCGGTGGCGGTCACTGGCACGAAGACGGAAGTAAACCCGGACAACCTTTTCCGTTAACAAAAGGTTTGCATCCGAATAAATTATCTGCTTTTGGTTTCAAAATAAACAGGGAAGGTTCTAAGTATGAAGAATCAACTTTATTCCGTGAAAATAATTATCCTGCTAAAAGACCCTGGTTCCCTCATACAGGAAATGTTTATCAGGAAATTATTCCATCTGCTCAAGATGGATACCCTTATAAATTAAAAGCGTTAATGACACATAAAGGAACACCGGTGCTATCAACACCCGCCGGTAATAAAATGATAGAAGCGTTAGTAGATTTAGATTCCGTACCATTATACTTTGCCTGCGATATTGTTATAGGTGAAACATCAATGTATGCAGATTATATTATTCCTGATACGGCAATTTGGGAAAGATTCGGTACGCCGCATACAACCCCGGTTGACCCCGTTGCAAGTTCAAAATTCCGTCAGCCGACAGTGGAACCATTAGTTGAAAAAGCAAAAGTGTTCGGCGAAGAAATGCATATTTCTATGGAAGCTTTTATGCTGGCGGTTGCTGAAAAATTAAATTTACCAGGTTATGGAAAGAACGGTTTCGGCAAAGGAATGGACTTCAAACGTACAGAAGATTATTTCTTAAAAATGTTTGCTAATGTTGCTGCCGGTGATAAACCGGGCACAGCAGTCCCTGATGCAACAACTAAAGAGATGAAAATCTTCCGTGAAGCAAGACGTCATTTATCCGGTATAACTTTTAATGAAAAACATTGGAAAAAAACCGTTAATGATTTAAGAGGAAATAATTGGTGGAAAAAAGTCGTTTATGTTTTGAATAAAGGTGGAAGATTCGAGGACTTCGACAAATATTTGAAGAGTGGTAATTATATGCCGCATCCATTTAAAGGGCAGATCAATTTGTATATTGAAAATGTTGCACTAACACACCATCCATATACCGGTAAACGGTTTGAAGGTATTTCAAAATTCTTTCCGGTAATCAGTTATGACGGTAAGGAAGTTAATCAAAAAGGACATACACTTGAACTAATTACTTTCAAAGAAATTACCGGAGGTCAATCTCGTACTGTTCCTGACTATTGGTTGCGGTCTGTACTACCTGAAAACAGGGTAATAATTAATGCAAAAACTGCAAAAGAACTAAATTTAGAAGATGGTGACAAAGTTAAATTAATTTCCGCTACCAACAAGCAAGGCGTGTGGGATCTTAAAAACGGTGAAAAAATTCCTGTTGCCGGTAAGTTGTTGGTTAAACAAGGAATGCGACCCGGAGTAATAGCAGTTTCCTGGCATTATGGTCACTGGGCTTACGGTTCCAATGATGTAAATATTGATGGAGAATTAATCAAAGGTGAAGAACATAGAAGCTCCGGTTTATGCCCGAACTCTGTAATGCATATAGACCCGGTATTAAAGAACACAGGTTTGGAAGATGTAATAGGAGGCTCGTCGTCTTATTATGATTCTAAAGTAAGTTTAATTAAATTATAATAGTTCTTAAATTTATTTTTCTCCGAGTTTATTGCTCTAAGTCCGATAAGATATGAGGATAAACCGATAGGGTTAATTTAGAAATGAATTAGCCTGCCTGTCCGCCTAAGGCGGACCTTTGCAAAGGAGACCTGGAATTGGATAAAACACTAAGCCCCATCTTTGCAAGTTGGGGCTTTTTTATTAAATAAATAAGGAGTTCTGATATGTCAAAAATTCCAAAACGATATATGAAATTCAAAGAAGATTACACGGAGGTTGCCGAAGCTTATGAATCTATGGGCGATGCTGTGCATAAAGCAGGACCTTTGGATGATAAAACAAGAGCATTAATCAAATTAGCAATTTCTACAGGTGCAAGATTGGAAGGAGCAGTACATTCACATACGCGTAAAGCATTAAAGGTTGGTGCTACACCCGAAGAACTTAGACAAGTTGCATTGCTCTCACTTCCTACTATCGGTTTGCCTTCAATGATGGCAGCACTTTCCTGGATTGATGACGTTGTTGAGGATTAAAAGTTGGTAAAGTTAATAGCACTTTTTATTTCATTTCTTAAGGTCGGTTCTTTCAGTTTTGGCGGTGCTTATTCATTGCTCCCGTTAATTGAGAAAGAAGTAGTAAAAAATCATCAATGGCTTAAGCCTGATGAATTTTTAAAAGTCTTAGGTTTGGTGGAGGTGTTTCCCGGGGCAATTTCTATTAAGTACGCAACTTATACGGGTTTTAAAGTTAGCGGTGTATTGGGTGTTATCGCTGCAAATCTCGGTAATTTGGTTGTACCTGCAACGGTAATAATGCTGGCAGTTTATTTTTTGGATTATTTTCAGAAAAACGAACTTGTTATGAAAGCTTTTAATGGAATTAAGTATGCGGTTATTGGTATGGTCGCCGCTTTAGTTTATGAGTATGGAGCAAAAAACGTTGCGGAATTAAGAGGAATATTAATAATACTAATCGGATTTTCGTTAGTATTTTTTTTCAAACTGCATCCTGCTTACGTGGTAATTATTTCGGCAGTTATTGCAATAATTATTTTATAATATATGAAATTAATTGACAGATTTAATAGAACTCACAATTATTTGAGAATATCTTTAACCGATAAATGCAATTATAATTGCATCTATTGTAATCCGAATAAGTTAAATGATAAATTCGGAAAAATGAATCTTCTTTCTTTTGAAGAGTTATTACGAGTAATCGAAATTTTTGCGGGCGAATTAGAATTTAAAAAATTTAGATTTACGGGTGGTGAACCACTTATTAGACGCGATGTTTTCAAATTCTTTGGTGATGTAGGGAAACTAAAAAGCATTTACGGATTTAAAACCGGAATTACAACAAACGGTTCACTTCTTAAAGGGAGAGTGGGTGAATTAAAAAATTCAGGTGTTGACAGCTTAAACATTAGTCTTGATAGCTTGAACAAAAATAAATTTTTATCCATCACTCAAAAAGATGAAGCCGACAGAATTCTTAATGTAATTGATGAAGCGATTGAAAACGGATATTCACCTGTTAAAGTAAATGCGGTAATAATTAAGGGAATAAACGACGGTGAGATTTTAAACTTTGTTGATTACTTCAAGGATTTGGATGTGAATATCCGCTTCATTGAATTTATGCCTTTCGGAAGTAACACCTGGCAAAGAAACGGTTTTATAAGTTATAAAGAAATTAAAAATTTGGTTGAAGAAAAATATTCTTTAAGTGTTTTATCAAGTGACAAAAACAGTGTGGCAAAAGATTATCAAATGGATAATTTTCCTGCTAAAGTAAGTTTTATCAGTTCAATCTCTGAGAACTTTTGTTCAACTTGTAATAGAGTAAGAATTTCATCAACAGGTAAATTCAGATTGTGCCTGTTCTCCGAGGGGAAACACGAGATCAACTTTAAAGAATTATTTCAGAAAAAATATTCTAATGAAGATATTGTAAATGAACTAAGCGAAGCGATAAAACATAAATGGGAAAAACATCCCGAACCTGAAGAGCTATCGGAAATGATGGCAAACAACATGATGACAATAGGCGGATGATGAACAAATTAACACACGTAAATAAAGACGGCAAAGCTAATATGGTTGATGTATCGGGTAAAGATATTACATTACGAACAGCCGAAGCTTTTGCGGAAGTATCTGTTTCCGACGAATTATTTTATAAAATAAGAAACAATGAAATTGGAAAAGGCGATGTTTTATCAACTGCTAAAATTGCAGGGATACAAGGAGGGAAAAAAACTTCCGAACTGATTCCTTTGTGTCATAATATTTTCATTTCAAAAATTGATGTAAGATTAGAACTTAACGAAGAGAAGAAGTCGGTTGAAATTTATTCATTTGCAAAAACTAATTCGGTTACGGGAATAGAAATGGAAGCGTTGACTGCCGCTTCAATTGCAGCATTAACGGTTTATGATATGTGCAAAGCAGTTGATAAATCAATTGTGATAAAGGAAGTAAAATTAATATCAAAGACCGGCGGAAAGAGCGGGGACTATAAGAGAAAAAAATAATTTTCGTAGAGACTGTGTTAAAAATATATGTCAAATTTAGGAACTCATCCCCAACCCCTTCTCTTAAAAAGAGAAGGGGCTAAAAAAGCTGTTTTTAAAAGTCCCTCTCTTAGTAAGAGAGGGATTTAGGGTGAGTTTATTATTTTTTACACAGTCTCTAAAATGATAGACAAAAAAATAATAAAAAATTATGTTAAGCTATAAAGAAGCATTTTCACTAATTAAAGAGCAGTTTCAAAATCTTAATTTGGAAACGGAAACTGTTAAACTCGAAGATTCACTTCATAGAACTTTAGCCGAAGATATAGTCTCCGACATCAATTTACCACCCTTTGATAATTCAGCAGTTGACGGTTACGCTGTTCAATTTGATGCTTCAATAAATGAATGGGAAATAATAGGGGAGATATCCGCCGGTAATTTTAAAGAGTATAATCTTTTAAAAAATCAAACCATTAAAATAATGACCGGTGCTAAAATACCGGAAATTTGTACTGCTGTAATTCCGATTGAAGCCGTAGAAGTTCACAACCGGAAAATTAAACTTTCAGCCGGATCAAGATATTTGGATGGTATGAATATTAGACGTAAAAAGAGCGATATCGCGGAAGGTGTAACTGCTGTTGAAAAGGGGACTTTCTTAAAACCGCGTCATTTGGCATCAATTGCGTCTTGCGGCAAGAGTGAAATAAGAGTCTATAAAAAATTAAAATTCGGAATATTAGCTACAGGCGATGAACTGATACCTGTTAATGAAAAACCTGAAGGGGATAAAATTAGAGTATCCAATGTGTATTCACTTTTAGGGGAAGTGTTAGCCCTAAACCAAGAAGCAATAAATTTTGGATTTATTAATGACGACAAAGAAAAAATAAAAGAGAAAATTAATAATATTTTAAATTCGGATATTGATATACTACTTACTACAGGGGGTGTTTCGGTTGGTGAGTATGATTACCTGAAAGATATCTTTGAAGAATTGGGGGTAAAGAAAATATTTTGGAGAGCTTTTATCAAACCGGGCAAACCGTGTTACTTCGGGATATTTAATAAAAATAATAAAACAAAATTAGTATTCGGACTTCCGGGAAACCCGGTTTCGAGTCAGGTAAACTTTAAGGTTTATATTAAAGAGAACATCAACAATTTATTCGGGATACAAAATATTGGACAAATAAAAGCCGAATTATTAAATGATCTGCGGAAGAAAGATAAGAAGAGATGTTTTATGAAAGGTATTTTGAAAAAAGAAAAAGATGAATATTTCGTCACTTCAAAATTTTCACAATCATCGGGTAATATGGTTGAACTTAGCAACGCCAACTGCCTGATTGTAATTGAAGAAGAACACTTGAATCCAAAAAAAGGGGAGAGAGTAAATTGTATACCGATGTAACGGGAGTAATTTTGGTCGGTGGTAAAAGCATTCGCATGGGTGAAAACAAAGCCCTTATGAAGCTTGGTTCAAAAACAGTGATTGAAAGAATGGTTGATATTGTACGACCGCTGTTTTCAAATATCATTCTCATTTCAAACACGCCGGAAGAATATAAATTTTTACAACTGCCGGTATTCGAAGATGTTTACAAATACAGGGGACCTCTTGCCGGCATTCACTCTGCACTGCTTCATTCAAAAACGGAAAAGAATTTTATAATATCTTGTGATATACCGCTTATGTCGGGGGAAATGATAAATTATCTAATCACTTATAAAACCGGTAAACCGGTTACAATTTGTGAGGCTGCCGGTTATACGCAACCCCTTGCCGGAGTATATAATAAGTCTATTTTGTCTAAAGCTGAAAAGTTTTTAATTGATCACGAAATTGAAAATTCCGATAAACCTGAAAACGAAAAGAAGAAATGCCGGATGCATTCATTTTTGGATACGATAGAAGTTGAAATGCTGCATCCCGAAAATTTAGATTTTTATTCTGATGATCTATTTTTTAACATGAACAGTCCCGAAGATTATGAAAAAATATTAAATACAAATTGGGATTAGTCCATATAATGAATTAAAAAGAAAAAATGAAAAATATTAAATTTAATACTGTAATATTATTTTTGTCGATATTTTCAGTCGGCATTTTACATTCTCAAACTCATCCCAATAGAAATAAAATTCCGCCGAATGTAAAAACTCAATTTCACAAAGAATTTCCTTCTTCAAAAATATTTTCTTCTAACATAAAAGAAATAAATAAAGCTCTTTACTATCAGATAGAATCCGTGCATAATCATAAGTTGATAAAAGTGCTTTATAAAAAAAACGGTAAGAGATTTCAATTAGAAGAGGAAATAGATAACAGTGCTTTGCCTTCAATAGTAAAGAAGGCGATTAAAAAAAATATGCCTTCATATAAAATCTTAACTTCTAAAAAGATAACCGGAGAGAATAAGACCGAGTACAAGGTTTCCGTTTATAAAGGTGATGAAGAATACAATGTTATAATTTCTACGAAGGGTAAGATAAAGTCCAAAGTGAGAATTGATAGCAAAGTAGATATGGGCTGCTGAATCACTTATAAAACTGAAGATTACGAAAGAAATTTAAATTTGAAATGGGATTAGTTTTAAAAATAAAATTGTAATATTGAACGTAGTGAAAATTCTTATAACTTAAACTTAAGAGACTCATCTTCTGTTATAGCTTATAAATTTATTTTACCTTTAAATATAAAATGTATTTGATATTTACAAAGAATTTATTAAACTATCGAATAAAATATTAAATATGGAGTAAATAATGACCCGTTTGGAAATTCTTGAAATTCTAGAAGAATACAAAAATGAAAATGCTGAAAAGTACGGTATTAACAACATAGGATTATTTGGATCATTTTCAAAAGATAATGAAAGAGATGGGAACGACATAGATATTGTTATTGAAACAACGGAACCTGATCCTTTTAAATTAGTGCATATCAAAGAAGAACTGGAAAAATTATTTAATAAAACTATTGATATTGTGAGAAAGCGTGAAAAAATGAACCCATACCTAAAAAAACATATAGAAAAAGACGCTATTTATGTTTGATAATGAATTAGTACAGGATATATTAAATCAAATATTAGATGCTACTCAAAAAGTAATTACTCGTTTCACACCAATACAAACAGCAGAAGATTTTACGAATTCACCGGAAGGTATGGAAAAACTAGATTCAATCTGTATGCAATTAATAGCAATTGGAGAAAGTTTAAAGAATATTGATAAAATCACAAACAAAACTCTTTTAACAAGATATCCTGAAATAGACTGGAAAGGCGCAATAGGATTAAGAGATATTATTACTCACAAATATTTTGATATTGACGCCGAAGAAATTTTCTTTGTATGTAAAAAACATATCCCTCTACTATCTGAGACAATAAAAAAAATTATAAATGCTCTCAGGTAATTCCATATACTCATTAATTTATTACACTTTTACATTTTAAAAAACACAAACCTGAAAACCTTCCAAACTATTACCGTGTGAATAGTATTTCAAAAAACATAAACTAATAATCTTATGAATTATAACTATGTAGAGCGACGAGGTTCGTCGCTTATTTCCAGTTCTTTTTGAGCGAGCAACCCGTCTCCGCCGAGGCAAACCCGTCTCCGCCAAGGCAAGCCTGCTCGCTTTACCAACCACCATCTCACTCACCACCAAATATCTAAATTGTTATTTCTTTACTTTTCATTTGCATTATTCCCAAAATTACCTCAACTTGTAGTGTCTTATTCGGGGTACTACTTTTCTCTTTACTTCTCCAAAGCAGTATCTGCTTATTCAATACTTTAACTATGAAGTTTATAATATATAATTAAATAATTAGAAGTTGTTAAGTTTGCTGATATTACAAATCTAACAAATATGTTATAGTTAAGTAATATTTAGGAATAATATCTTGCAAATTAGATTAGAGTGATATCTCGTAGAGTCCGGAATCTGACGACGTGCAATATAAAGCAATGGGCTGTAAATTAGAATTAATGATAGAAAAAATAATTAGTCAATTTAATTGAATAGATTGGTAATAAATAATATTCATCGTATTTATAATTTAAAAGATGCGAGACATACATACTTGTAACATAATATTCTTGTAGGTTATTAATATGTTATACAAATAAAGATAGAGAAAGCATAAAACTATTAATTTTATTAATTATTTGTGAGTCAAATTATGGAACAAATTTTAAACATTGTTATAGCAATTATATTTATATCCCTGTTCTTGCTAATCTTTATTTTCTTTTGGAAAATGTTAATCGATTGTTTCAAAAACGAAGAAGGAGCATCTCGGGTTGGATGGATTATTTTCATAATTTGGTTAAATGCATTCGGTGCGGTTATCTACTATTTTACAAAATATAAAACAAGATTAAAATATAAAAAGATTTATTAATAAATTATGTGTAATTTCAATTTCCATCATCCCATTGCTGCAGTATCACACTATGCTGAAGCTGAAGCAATTGAATCATATGGAGATGAGGGAAAATACAAATTAAATTTTGTAACTTCTGCAAAAGCCATTGGACCTATAAAATTTAGTAAGAGTAAACAGGGGACATTGCAGAGCCCAAGATACACGACATATGAAAAATTACTAATAGCAAAAGATGTAGTAAGCTTGTTTCAGTAATGTATACCCGTTTATCAAGCGGACTGCATAATTAAAACGTAACATTTGCAGATTGAGCTTTTTGTGTTTTTAAGAAAAGTATTGAAGTAATAAACTAACATAATCGATAAATCGTGCCATTGGTAGGCGGCAACCATTTGGCAGCTGCTTAAAAAACCACGCTGTTATGCGCACAAAATGGAGAGTAACTTTTGGAAGACTTTATTAAAAATTATGGCACACTAATAATCGCGATTTATGGCGTGGTTCAAATATGGATCATAGGGATTTGGAACCGTTACTTCCGTAAAGGTACTTTAGAAATTCATAAAACATCCAGGCTTGAAGTAGGCTATAGTAATTTTGGACCAACTATTGCTTTAAATGGAACACTAAGGGCAAAGAATAAAAATATTTTTATTAGCAATGCTCAAATAACTACCAAAAGAAAATCTGATAATTCAACTCGTATATTTAATTGGACTGCATTCAGATCTCCACAAATAAAAATTGGAAAAACAGAA
>ENA-ORDP01000313-ORDP01000313.1-marine-sediment-metagenome-genome-assembly--contig:-NODE-313-length-32949-cov-4.354107_pt1 | contig 32949 bp, 28 predicted proteins | sample MGYA00248627_ERZ508539 | MGnify/ENA primary metagenome ERZ508539 (study PRJEB26208, sample SAMN05571518) | marine sediment metagenome | biome: deep sea; feature: Hydrothermal vent; material... | reverse complement strand
TTGGGGGCTATGTCTGCGCAACTTCCGTATCGCGGCGTGGAATCCGGGGCTCGCCTCCTAAAGTCCATGACAGCCTTGAATATATATCCCCACAAGAAGCTCTTGAAAAATGGAAAAAAGGGACTACACTGGCACAAGGGATGAAGCGAGGGGACAGACATGAGCCAAACCCGGGAAACTGCGGTATCTTGTTTTTTGACCAAAAATATAATTCGGGTTTTATTGTGGGGATTTGGGTGGGGGCGAAGCGCGGGAAATGAGCGGCGACCTGCCATAACAAAAAGCGATGTTTTATGACTGAGCAAAGACAGAGCGCGGAATTGGCCGAGTGCCGGGTAGAGATATGCGCTTTGTACGCCCTTAGCAGGAAACTGAGCCTGTCTTATGAAGGAGATGATATCCCCAGACAACTAGAGGATATCATCAGGACATCCTTTGAAGTAGACAACTTTTCCCTGATGTTTATAGGCGACGGCGATAGCGAGGCTTTACCCGTCTGGTATTCGAGCGGGTCAGGCGGAAAATGCGTTAGCGCCAGCGTAACCCGGTTAGGCAATGTAATATCCAGGACAGCTATCGAGAGCGGTAAGCCGGTATTGGTAGCCAGCATCGAAAAAGAGAAGCGGTTCGATGGCGGCCCGGGAGCAAGCAATGGTAAAGGATCGCTCTTCTCCACTCCCCTGATAGTCTCCGGTAAATTGATCGGGGTGTTTAGTGTGTACATGCGAAAACCTGAGGCGTTCGACATCCATAATGTGAATTTGTACAACGCCGCCGCATGGCATATCGCCCGGGCCGTAGAAAACTCCAAGCTTCTGCAAAGCGCGAAGGAAATGGCCATGATTGACGAGTTGACCTGCATATACTCACGCCGTTTTTTTCTTGAGAACTTTAAAAAAGAGCTCAGCGCCGCAAAACGCTCAGGCTTGCCTTTGTCTTTGATAATGTTTGATATTGATAATTTCAAGAAAATTAACGATGAATACGGGCATCCCATGGGGGACGTAGTTCTAAGAACATTCGGGAAAATATTAAAATCCAATACGAGGAAAGGAGACATTGCCGCAAGGTATGGTGGGGAGGAGTTTGTTGTGCTATTGCCGCGCATGGGCTTGAAAGACGCAACCGCAATCGCGGAAAAGCTCAGGATGGCGGTGGAGAACGAATTGACTGTAGACCTTGAGGGTAAGTCGGTATTGAGGGTTACGGTATCAGGGGGCGTGGCCAGCCATCCTGAATTTGGAGAAACTAGCGACGAACTGATACTCAATGCGGATAAATCACTTCTTGAAGCCAAGAAAAATGGCAAGAACATGATATGCTCCATGCCTGACTACAGGACGGAATTATCCAGTGACGACCGCAGGGTCTCACCACGCTTTCAGCTTCGAATAGTCTTGAACGGGATACCGAAGGGAATCAAGCTAATCGAACTGATGGTCGATAATGAATGGCTTTCATGTGAGCTCAAAGATATAAGTAGTGGAGGTTTTAAAGGGTATGTGCCGTTTGAGCCTACCGACAAGCAAGATTACAGCGCCAAAGTCGGCCTGCTTCACGACCCGGCGAACGGCCCTGAATTCTCTATTAAATGCATAAGAAAAGAGTACACCAGGGACGGGTTCATGATGTGCGCTAAAGTCACCAACAATCTTAATCATTGGAACAAAGCGATAAATTTGATCACACGGTAGTCTTTTTTGTTTCGATCCAGACAAAATAATCCCGCCATATTTATCGATCAAATAGACCGCGAAATATCTGTTGTGTCCTGTCCGGAGCGATTTTGACGGCATATAACGCCGCTATCCCATGCGCGCTCCCGCGTTCCCCCGGCGGGATCAAGCGCTCATTTCAGACGCTTGATCTCCGTTATTACATGCCGGCCATCGTCCGTCGCGTAGAACCCGAAGCTTACCTTGTCCCCGACTTTGACGCCTTTTAACAATTTTTTATTCTCTACATCAAACGTCATAACCATGCCCATCCAGCCGATGCTCTTGATAGGGCCATGGTCGAGTCTAATCTTGCCTGACCTCTTCTTGATCTTTTTGACAGTCCCTACTCCTTTATGAATCTTAACGGCCGCGATTTTTATGGCGGCGCCGTCGCTCATATCGCTTTTGGCGAGCGCGCTATCAGGCAAAGCCGCCACTGCCAGAATAATTGTGGAAGCTATCGCGATAATCATTGGTTTGGCATTCATCATTTCATCTCCTGGTTGTTGTTAATAGATTTTATTACTTAATCTGTTGCGTCTGTTTTTTTAACAAACGAGTAGATCACGGGAATGACTATGAGCGTAAGGATCGTGGATGAGATCAGCCCGCCTATCATCGGCGCGACCATTCGTTGCATCGGCCTCGATCCGACGCCGGTCGTCCACATGACGGGAAGAAGGCCAAGCATAAGACAACTGACAACAAGCGCCTTGGGCCTGATTCTCATGACCGCCCCCTCGACGACGGATTCCTTCAGGTCTTGCCAATTTCTCATCCGCCCTTCTTTCTTTTTGTTTTCAAAAGCCATATTCAGATAGACCAGCATGACGACCCCGGTCTCCGCCGACAGGCCCGCCAGCGCAATAAAGCCCACAGCCACCGCTACGCTCATGTTGTAATCGAGCCAGTAAACAAGCCATATCCCGCCGATAACGCTGAAGGGAAGGCCGAGCATTATTATCAAAGTGTCGGTAAGGTTTCCAAAGTTGATAAATAGCAGTAAAAAGATAACCGCGAGCGTTACGGGGATAATCACCTTCATCTTTTTATCGACTTCTTCCATGAACTGAAACTGTCCGCTCCACTCCATGTAGTAACCGGTGGGTAGCTCAAGCTGTCCGGCCTCAATCGCTTTGTCGATGGCGGCCTGCGCGCGTTTTACATATGTTCCGATGTCGAGTCCCGCTTCGATATCGACCGGCACGTTCGTCAGCAGTAGCCCGTTCTCGCTTTTTATCATCGGCGGGCCATCGCGCATTACGATTTTCGATACGGCTGTAAGCGGGATGAGGGCTCCGCTAGACGCAGTAAGCAATACCCGTTTCAGTTTTTCAGGATCGTCCCTTAGCTCTCGCGGATATCTGAGGTTTACGGGAAAGCGATAACGCCCTTCTATGGTATGCGTTATGGTTTTGCCGCCTATGGCGGCCTCGATCACATTTTGCGCGTCCTCCATTGTTATGCCATAGCGCGCAAGCCTGGCCCTGTTAAGATCGATGTCGAGATAACGTCCCCCCATGGCGCGCTCTGCGGATACGGCAAGCGTCCCTGGGACGGAGCTCAATATTTTCTCAACGTCCAACGAAATTTTTTCGAGCTCGGCAAGGTCTTCGCCCCGGATCTTAAGGCCCAGCAGTCCCTTCATTCCGGTAGTGAGCATGCCGATTCTGGTCTCTATCGGCATAAGCCACCAGTTGGGCATGCCGGGTATGCTGATTATCCGGTTCATCTCTTTTTTTGTCAGCTCCTCAAAAGTTGTTTTACGCATGGCGACAGGGGGGACTGGAAAGTCTTTCAGCGCTTCTACGGCTTTTTCGATATGTTCGTCTGGAAGATGACCGGATGATTTCATATACGAGATCAAATCGGCGGATACCGTTTTACCAAGCTTTCCTGGGAGAGCCAGCAAGATTGCGGATAAAGGTTTGCCATTTGTAAGCTCCTCTCGAATCCAGTTGTTAAGAGTCCACCCGCTTTTCCTCTCTATCTGCAAGGCTGTTTCTTTTTTTGGGAAATCTTTCAGCGCGATTTCTGAAAGCATCCGGTCTATCATTTTCAGGGTCAGGCTCTGTATATATCCATCCTCGACTATCCTTTCCGGCCAATCATCTTCTGGTATCAGTGAAATGTGGGTCTCCACCATGTTAAGCGGAGCGGGATCGGTGGGCGTATTGGCGCGCCCTATTTTTCCCAGCACACTTTTTACTTCCGGGAATTGTTTTAACAGGCGATCCTCAACCTGCAAAACCCTTGTGGCTTCCGCCACCGGAAGACCTGGCACGGTGGTGGGCATATACAGGATGACTCCTTCCTGGAGCGGCGGCATGAACTCGCTTCCAAGCTTGAGGTAGGGAATGTACGTAAACAAGAGGGCGAGGATGGCAAGCGCCATAACCGATTTTCTGAACCTGAGCGCCAGGTGGATGATCGGCTTGTATATTGCGATAAGCAGGCGGCTTACAGGGTTTTTCGTTTCGGGGGGGATATTGCCTTTGACGAAAAGCCCTATGAGAACGGGGATAAGAGTGATGGCCAGTATCGCCGATGCGCCCATGGCGAAAGTTTTGGTATACGCAAGCGGTTTAAAAAGCCTTCCCGCCTGATCCTCAAGCGCGAAAACGGGGAGAAAGGAGACAGTGATTATAATCAGCGAGAAAAATAACGCCGGCCCCACCTCCATGCTGGCGTTGTAAACTGCGCTCCATCTTTCACGCTCGTCAGTTTCGGGCCCCAGCCTCTCAAGATGTTTATGAGTGTTCTCCACCATCACAACCGCCGCGTCCACCATCGCGCCGATGGCCACGGCGATACCGCCTAAAGACATGATGTTGGCCCCCAGCCCCATGAATTTCATGATAATAAAAGCTGTCAGCACACCAAGCGGCAGGGTGATCGAAGCCACAAGAGCGGAGCGGGCGTGCCAGAGAAACAACATAGTTACAAGAGCGACAATAATCATCTCTTCGATCAACTTACTTTTTAGCGTCTTGATGGCCCTGTTTATCAAGCCCGATCGGTCATAGGCCGGTTTTACTACGATCCCCTCCGGGAGGCCGGGAGATATCTTTCTTATTTTTTCTTTGACGCCATTAATTACATCAAGCGCGTTCGCGCCATAGCGCGCCACGACGATACCGGCCACCACCTCGCCTTTCCCGTCTTTGTCCGCTACGCCCCGTTTCGTTTGCGCGCCCATAGTTACCAGGGCCACATCCTTGAGCAGAGTCGGCGTTCCATCCAGAGTGGATCGCAAAACCACGTTTTCAAGATCTTTTATCCCTTTTATGTATCCCCTGCCCCTTACCATGAACTCCGTCCCGCCAAGCTCCATGATTTCTCCGCCCACGTCGTTATTGCTTTTCCTGATGGCGTCGGCGACATTTTGAAGAGGTATTTTGTAGAAAAGAAGTTTTGCAGGATCGACAGTGACCTGGTATTGCCGCACGTCCCCGCCGAAGCTCGCCACCTCGGAGACGCCCGGCACGCTTAGCAGTTGGTATCTTATATACCAGTCCTGCAAAGCGCGTATTTCGCCAAGGTTATACCGGTTTTTCGTATCCTCAACGGTGTAAATAAAGACCCAGCCAAGCCCCGTAGCGTCCGGCCCCAGGGTGGGTGTGACATCTTTTGGGATATCCGTTTGCGCCTGGTTGAGATATTCCATGACGCGGCTTCTGGCCCAGTAGATATCTGTGCCGTCTTCGAAGATAACGTATACGAAAGACTGGCCGAAAAACGAATATCCTCTCACGTCTCTGACTTTTGGAACCGCGAGCATCGACGTGGCCAGAGGGTAGGTCACCTGGTCTTCAATGGTTTGCGAGTCGCGCCCCATCCATTCAGACGAGATTATGACCTGGACGTCAGAAAGGTCGGGCACGGCGTCGAGCGATATGCGCGACAGCGACCACGCTCCCATCAGCGCCACAATGATGGAGACCGCGCAAACCAGCAGACGGTTGTTAAGGCACCAACCTATTATGAAACGGATCATCTCCCGGCGTCCGGGTCTTGCTTGCTATCAGAAAATTTCTCTGGCGCCATCTTTTTTAACGCGCCCTGAAACTGCGCTTCAGCCGCTATCAGGAAGTTTGCGGATGTTACAACCTCCTCGTCTTCGTCAAGCCCGGATAAAATTTCGTGGTACCGCTCTTCGCTTTTGAGCAAGAAATCGCCTTTCCCGCCTTTGGCTCGCTCCGTCGCGTAAAGCCATTTTCTTCCCAACGTAACTTCCACCGGAAAGATAGCTCCATCGCCTTCTGACACAAACACGATCACTCTTCGTCCGGTGAATATCGCCGCGCTTTCCGGAATAGCCAGAATGTCTTTTGCGTCTGCGCGTATGCGCGCGCTGGCAAACATGCCAGGTTTTAACAATCCGTTTTTGTTCGACACCTCGAAGCGGACTCTTACCGTTCTGGAGTCGATCTGGACGACCGGATCGATAAAGTTTATTTTCCCTTTGATGGTTTTGCCCTGAACCGAAACGTCAATGGGCATGCCGGCTTTTATTAACGGCAGTTCGTTTTCATATATCTCCCCGTAAATCCAGACTCTTGAAAGATCGGCAAGTTTCATAAGGGGCGTCCCCTCGGTGACGTATTGCCCCTGGCTTACCATGCGTTCTATCACCGTGCCGGAAATGGGTGAGTATATGGTTATGTTTTCCATAATATTTTCGTTGTTTCGAAATTTCTTTATCGCCGCCTTGCTTATCCCCCAGCGCATAAGGCGCGCCTCCACAGACTTTAGCAGTGGGCTTAGCCTTTTTGCGCCGCTTTTGAAAAGCAGGCGGTACTCCTCTTGCGTGTTAATAAAGTCGGGGTTATAAATCGATATAAGAGGCTGGCCTTTACGGACGGTGGCGCCGGTGAAGTTGGCGAAAAGACGCTCGATCCGGCTCTTGCCGGGCGCCCAGGCCGAAATCGTTTTTAACAATCTCTCGTCCGCGTCCACTATGCCTGTCGTTTCTATTTCACGTGTGAGCGTCATCCGTTTCACAGTGGCGTACCGGACACCGGCCTGCTGTAGCTGGCGGGGAGTGAACAGGATGGAATTGTCGTCCCCTTTATTGCCAGCCTCGGCTCCGGTCATCTCCACAAGTTGCATATTGCAGATGGGACAGGGGCCCGGTTTGTCCCTGTTTACTTGCGGGTGCATCGGGCACCAATATACTTTCTTTCCAGCAAGAACAGTTTTTTCCGATAATCCGATCCACGACATGACCCTGGCGACCGCCGGTTTATGCATCCACAAATGCAAGGCGTCGTAGAAGCGAAGTTTGTTGGGCGTATGGGAATATACGAAAATCGAGGCGCCCAAAATTGCGGTGATGACAGCTGTCGATATCAGGCGTGTATTTTTCTTTTTATTCATCGCTTTCTCCTGTCGCGCTAATAAGCTTCGCCTCCCATATCCTCAAATCCACCATGATTCGTTTATATTTCAGCCGGGAGTCGATCAACCCTCTTTCGGCCATAATCAAAGTCAGGAAATCATTTTTCCCACTGCTGTAACCGGCGCGGGCCGCGTCCAGATTCAGCTCGGATTCAGGGATAATCGCCTCGCGAAAAAGTTTCCCGGCATGATGGAACTCTTCGATTTTCTGCGCTGGCTCCTCCACTTTGAAACGAACCTGGTCTTCCATTGCTTTGAGAATTGATTTGGAGCGGTTTAATTTTGCCAGGGCTATATTTTTTTCAGCCCGGAGCCGCCCAAACTGTATGGGAACGTTTAAACTTATTCCGATGAAAGGGCGCAGGTCTTCGCTCATCCATGCCCGGTTATAAGAGCCGGAAACCGCGAAATCGGGGTAGCTTTGCGACCTGGCCAGTTTTAACGAGGCTTTGGCCGCCGTAATTCTGGATATGGCGGCTCCTATAGCCGGGTTATGTGACAGCGCCCGTTTAATCATCGCCTCCTTGTCTGGAAGAGGCGTTACTTCAGGAAGACCTGAAGGGGCTGGCAGGGAAAGCCTGGCCGCTCTCCCTAGTAACACGTTCAACCTTGCCGTAGCTATATTGAGCGTCCTTTTCAGGACGATCTGTTTATGCTCTACCTTCGCCAAATCCAGATCCGCATGGATCACGTCCTGGAGGGCGCCTTTCCCGGCTGAGTACCGGCCGGCGGCGATGGTCTTGAATTCTTTAAGGAGCTTTTTATCTTCATTATTTATATCTATGGCGGCGCGGGTGAACCAGAGCTCAAGATACGCGGTTTTCACCAGGCGGATCAATTCGAGTTTTGCGTAGCCAAAATCGCTGAACATCGCGTCGGCTTCGGCCAACGCCCGCTCTCCTTTTAGATGGAGCTTGCCGGGATAGGGAATCGGTTGCCTGTAATCGAACTTGTAGCGAAGGCCGGTCGCGTTCGATGCAATGGTCGAAGGGTAGAGCCCGACGCCAATGGTGGGGTCGTCTAAAGCGGTGACGATCGGATATTTACCCATAGCCTCATTTACTTTTTCCCTTATTGCCATAAGGCTCGGATTGTTATCGAGCGCTATGCGTATGGCAGTCTTTATATCGATCCTGTCAATTTGATCGAGCCGGTCATTTACGTCGACTTTCTTGATATCTACATCGCCGTTTCCCGCCCCTTCGGTTTCAATCGTTTTTGCAAGAGTGGCGAACCTGTCATTCGAATCATAAGAGGCGCAACCTTGAGCGATCAATAACAGAAGAGCCAGGGCAACGCCCGCTCCTCCCCGGACTATCAAAATCAGAGTTTCCATCGCCTCATTTCTCCTTTACCAAAAGCGCCGCAAGGATTCTACAAGCGTAGAATGAGCGGGCAAAAAATTTTTATTTTTTAGTCGTTACCAGTCATTACATCGCACATTTTTTTACAGTTGTCCTCTCCGGCGGGGTAAGGCAATAGTTCTGATTACACTTTTCCATCTGGTTTGCGCCAGCGTAAATTGGCGCGGTCAGGGCCAAAACCATTGCGAACAAAGCGGCCGCCGTTGTCACGAGAACGAATTTGTACGGCCTGTCGCTTCTTTTTTCTTTGCCTGGCTCTATAAGCTCCTTGATCCGCTCCGCCACGAGAGAAGGGTTTTCGAGCATCGGCACGCCCACTGGAGTAAACTCCCGCTTCATCCTGACCATCTTCAGCAACGCCTGCGCCAGGTCAACAGGCTGTCCCGTCAATTTCGCGGCCCTCTCATCTGCGGCCAGCTCTTTTGTCCTGTAAAAGGTATCAGAGAGATAATGCCCCAGCGGCAAAAAGAAAAACAGATCCTTGATAACGGAAAGTATGAACAATTTTAATGGGTCTTTTTTCTCTACATGGTGTATTTCATGCAAGGTTACGGCTATCAACTCTTTGTGTGTAAGTTTGCTTATAAGCTCGGTGGAGATGTAGACTTTCGGCCTGACAAGCCCCAGGGCAAAGGCGGACTTGAGCCGGGTATCTTCGAACACAATTATGACCGTCTTGCTGGTATCCGCCAGTTTTTTTAGTCCGGGGAAATGGCCCGCCGGGATTTGGCGCAGGCCATCTGTAAACTTTCTGGATATCCACAGGTTTCTTCCCGCTTTTGCCATAGCGACGACAAGCCCGATGGTTACGATCCCGAACCCGACCCACGGGATAACGGTCATAAACATCGTGGGGCTGACAAGACACCATGAAAAAGGCGTTTTACAGCAGGCTAAGGCGCCGCTCGCCAATGTGGTTAAGCCAAGCAGATTGGTAAAGCCGTAATGGATGCTGGCCGCTATCAGTATAAATAGCGAGAGGGCCATAAAAATCGCGCCTGAAAAACTTTGCAGGGCGATTTTCCACCAGTAGCTTTTCATAATCGCCCTCCTAACCGCGTCCTTCTCTTTTTTTCTTTTCAATAAGGGCGGAGAGCTTTTCGAGCTCTCCATCTTGCAACTCGTCAAGAGCGTCTACAAAGGAGGCCACCAGAGACGAGCTTGAAAGATTCATGTAGTCTTTCAACATTTTCCCGGCGGTTTGTTTTGTGTAATCCTCTTTAGTGATTAAGGGCCTGTATATCAGGAGACCTTCATCCTTGGATTTGCCGACAAGCCCCTTATGGCAAAGCCTGTCTATTACGGTAAGGATGGTGGTCAACGCCGCCTTTCTGGTTGTGGTGACCTCCTCCCAGACATTTTTGCCTGTAGCCGCGCTCCTTCGCCACAGGGCCTTCATCACCTCAAGCTCCAACTCACCCAGTGGTTGGCCAGCATTTCTTGTCGAGCTTAGTGTTGATTTCATGATTATATTCTACATGCGTAGAACGCTATGTCAAATCAAATACTCTCGCCAAACCGATGGAGGCCGGGGGGGAGGCGCGCGGCTTTAGCGTCAAAAAGACCGCGCCACGATTCGAGAATGGAGGCCCTTTAGAGTATAAGAAAAAAGAACGGCGGACGCCCCATTTACCTTTGTACCTTTTATGTTACACTGTTTTCGCTTATGTACCATTTATGTTATAGCTGTTATTGCCCTATAAAATCAGTAGTTTGCACGGTATTATCGAGCATTATCACTTTTTGCCGGCGGTTCTGGGCGTCTATTTTCGCAGTTGTAACTTACGTCAATTTTAGCTCTCAAATATTATGTTGTAATGCTATTTAAAATCATTCAGACTGGTACAAAGAGTTTTTTAGGTTTTAGATTGTGTAGAAAGAGTAAAATTTTCAGTAGCTGATTAAAATCGGTCGAAGGACGATATTGAGATGAGTAAAAAAATATTTTTTCTGGCAGGGTTGGTGGTTCTCTTTTTTGGTCTCGCGGGAATTGTATGGATTCCCAATCCCATAGGAAAACAGATCATCAGTGAGGCCAAAGCGAACGGGTACCTGGAATACACGCCGAAAGAAGCCTACGACATGGCGAAAGTAATCTGCACGCAATGCCACAGCGAGGAGAGAATCAAGCTCTACTGTCCCAGATGCGGCCCTCCTTTTGTGGCGGTTGTTCCTCATATGCTGACATTTATCGAAAATTACAGGGAGACGAAACCGGATCTGAAGTTCATTGCCATTACCGAGCATCAGGCGGTGGCCATAGTGCAGGTGTGGAATGCGCTTGTGGGTAACTGGGAGACCGATTTCAGGGAGCAAGACGTATTAAAACTTATCGGTCACTACGACCTGCTTGCGGCGTTGTACAAGACGCCGGTTGAAAAAAGGCCTATCGAGAGCGCCCTGATGTCCCGCGACGATCTGAAAATCGGGCATATGTCGGGTATGAAAGAGGCGCAGAGGAACCTGGGCAAACCGGAGAGCAAATCCGGCGCGTCCTCCGCCGCGACCTCCGCCATGGATATGGGCGGGGATCATCAAGACGAGCATAAGGGCATGAACCATGAGCATAGCCAAAGCCATAAGCACAAGCATTGATGTAAACCCGGAGGCGAAAACAGCGGCGGCGCCGCTCGCCAAACGGTTGAACCGGATCGTAATGTTAGTGGCCGCGCTGTTTTTGCTTAACGCGACGATGGAATTCTCGGCGCAGTCGAGACAGACCAAACTTCTTGAAATCGGCGATAAGATTCCACCTTATTCCCTTTCGTTATTGGGAGGGGGAGAGATAACCGGGAAGAGCCTGGCTGGCAAGCCGACGATCTATTTCTTTTTCGCCAACTGGTGCCCCTGCTCTCATACTTCGGTTCAACGGATCAAGCAGGCCAGCGCCCAGTATGCGAAAGACGGGTTGCAAACAGTATTCATCGGAGTGCAAGACTCCACCAGTAATCTGGAGAAATTCGCGCGTAAACACAAGCTTGAATCTCTCGTCAACGTTTCAGGCGGAGAGACTTTCGCCGCAAGCGTAGGAATAAAAACCACACCCACAACTGTTTTCTCAGATAGAAAGGGCGTTATCCGCTCCATTTTTATCGGCAAGGTGGAGCGATACGATCAGCTCAAAGGAGGGCTGGAGAGCATCCTCCTCGACAAATCCCGCGAAGGCTCAGCTGTTTAGGATGACAGTATGTCGCTGATGGAAGCCTATTTTGGAGGCGTTCACGCGTTGTTCTCCATTTGGATATTCTGCCTGATGCAGGTCATCCCCTTCTTTTTGGCGTTTGCGGTTGGCGCGGTTATGATAGAAAACAGCGACAAGTCTCCGGCTGTTAAGGCGGGGAGGTCTCTGGTCAATCTTGCGGCCCCGATAATAGGTTTTATGCTGGTGTTCACCGGCATGGGGATGACGGCCACCGGTATAAGCAAAGTGATCTTCGAATACCTTAGTCTTGCGAACAAGTTCGGCGGCGTGATCATTGGTTTTGTCGCGCTCTACTTTATAGGCGTAGTCACCATAAAGAAATCGTTGACGGCCTTCGGGCCAATCAAGCATTTGACCGGCTTTCTTTTCGGCGCGGCTATCGGGTTCGCCTACCGGCCCTGCGTCTCTCCCACTCTGACCAAAATATACAACATAACGCAATCCGGGCAGACAGTTGGTCATGGAGGCGTCCTGCTGGTGTTTTACACGCTTGGGATTTTCACTGTTATTTGCGCTGTGGCCGCTACGCTTACCTGGATCGCGTCGAGCCTGACCACCATGTTTGTGAAGTCAGCCGTGACCAAGACTTGCGGCGCCCTGCTTTTGGCGGTTTCGGCGCTGATATTAACGAACAATATGACAATCTATAAAAGTTATCTTGTAGGCAGGTTCGTGCCTCAGGAATATATGATGGATGATCATGGAGATCATATGTGATATGTGTAAAACGCGCGGGAGGCGAGCTTCACCGGGAATGCTCGCCATTTCGATTTTCATTTTCATCGCATCCACAATTGCGGCGTCGGGCGCTACAGGCGCTACGAAGGATCATGTGATAGGGCGGATGAAGGTGACGCTGATGCCGGAATACGACGCGCAATCTGTGCTGGTGATACAGGAGGGGAAATTCGCCGACCGGACCGCTTTTCCTTCAGATGTGAAATTTACTCTTCCTATGGAAGTTACAAAGCTGACCGACGCTTGTAGCCTCTCTCCGGGGGGGCACCATTTCTGCCAGATATTCGAAATAAAGAAGGCCGGCAAAAATAAATTTGTAAATATAAAGCTTCCTTTCCCCGATTTTTTCATAGACTATCAGTACGCTCCTTTTGCCGTAAAGAAAAACTCGCAAAGGGAGTTCACATACTCTGTCGACACAAGCTATCCGATAAAGACGCTGGAGGTGCATGTTCAACAGCCCGCGCGCTCTGAAAAGTTTAAAATCGAGCCGGCTTCTTATGAAACTTACAGCAAGGACGATTTCGAGTATCGCAAGTATACGTTCAAAAATGTCAAGGCGGGAGAAGCTAAGTCTATTTCTGTCTCTTATTTTAAAACCGACACGGCCCCGTCCGTGGATTTAAAATTCTCTTCGATGAAAACTCCTGAAGTATTCGAAGGCTCCACCGGCGAAATCTTGCTGGTGGCCGGTCTGGCGGCGCTGGGGATCATATGGATCGCGCGGCGCCGGGTGAAAAAAGCTTGACGATGTATGTAAAATTTTTTGTGGGAGTAATTTCATTTATCAGCGTCCTTACTTTTATGAGCGCCAGATATATTTTTCTTAACTCGGCGCCGGAAAATTCGGTGATGGGAATTTCCCACTCTCTGGCGTGCCCTTGTGAGTGTCCTATGGTTTTAGAGGACTGCCATATGAGTTGCGGCCTGGAATGGAAAAATTTGATAGGAGTCAAGTTGAAAACGGGGCTTGTAAAACAGGATATTACCTCGTATTTTTACAAGCGGTACGGAAAAGAGGCCATGCTTACACCGGCGCAACGATTTGCTGGAAAATGGTATGAGGTGACGAGGGGAGGGTATCCTCTCAGGGAGGTCGTCCTTTTTCTCCTCGTTGTCGTTGTATGGACGGCTCTTTTATACACTGGCCTTATTATGATAGTTGAGAGGTTCCAATCGCCTGCCAAAAAAGCTTAATAAGCATAGCGGCTCTTGTTATGACGCTGGTGGCGGCAGTTGCGGCCCAAGGCGGGACGGCTGTTACAAAAATCAGAATTCCGGCCGGAACAGCCACCATAGGCTCCGACACGAAGACTATGAAGGAGCAATTTAAAGACGGCAATGTAAGACTGGAGTGGTTCGCCGACGAGGCGCCTCAGAGAAAGGCCGAAGTAGACGCCTTTTTGATCGACGCCACAGAAGTTACTAACAGGCAATATAAAAAATTGTTTCCGGAGCATGAGTTTCCCGCCAATCTCACCGATCATCCTGTGGTCAACGTCACCTGGAAGATGGCGGATGAGTATTGCCGGAAGATAGGCGGTCGTCTGCCCTCGGAGGCGGAGTTCGAAAGAGCGGCGCGCGGCGATGACGGCAGAGTCTATCCATGGGGCGACGATTTCGATCCGCGAAAAGCCATTTACGTGGAATCAGGGGGAGGCGGCTCACAATTGAAAATCGGCTCTTTCGAGCAGGAGTCCTCTGGCTCCAACCTGCTGGGTGGAACCAGCCCTGTCGGTTCTATTGAAGAGGGCAAAAGCCCTTTCGGGGTGTACGACATGGCGGGGAATGTATGGGAATGGCAGGCAGGCTGGTATGACGAGGCAAAGAAGCTCAGGCTTCTTAAAGGTGGATCGTGGCTGACATCGAAAGAGAGCCTTCGCTCATCTACGCGTTTGAGCGACGCTGGCGCTTCGAAGTTTAACGATTACGGTTTTCGTTGCGCTTACACTGGCGAATAGTTGGCATGGGATTGATAAAAAAACTTGCGGTTGTTACGGCGTTTTTTGTCTTTATTCTCATCTGCTCCGGCATCCTTGTTTATTTTGCTTTTTACAACTCTATCGATGATTTGCGATTCGACCTGGCCACAGCCGCCCGCGCGGTGAGAATCGAGCTGTATAACAGGGGGTTAATAGACAACCTGACCGAAAAGGAGATTCGGTACGTTTATCAGAAAAGCTGTTACAGGAAATGCCACGGCGAGGCGGCGATGATAACGGCTGTTTTGTCTCCGGCCGGATGGTTTCAGGTGGTGGAGCGGATGAGGCTTAAAGAGAATGTGAAGATCACGGGCAAGGAAGCCGATGTAATCAAAAGATATCTGGACGAAAGGTACCCCCTGGCAAAATCGGCTTACTCTTATGAAACGCGCAAAAAAGTGCATCATGCTGTGTGGAGGAATGACATGGGGCAAGGGGACATATATTGTGATATTGTCTACGCTACCCCGGAGTATTTCAAATCTATTGGCGCGGAGCATTTAATAAACGAATACGATCTGGCCAACTATCATGTGTTTATCTCAGGTTTTTCAGTGCATGAAAACACGCTGAACCTGATAAACCTGGATAAAGTCACCACCATGAGGTCCGGCGGACGGGAGTCGAGCTCCTCGCCTCCATGGAATTTGAGGTTCCAGACGGCGGACAAGCATCATTTCGAGGGGACAGTCAGGTTTTCCAAGGACGCAGGCTCCAACGTGGTGGACAAAAACAGTAAATGGTTCGAGCTTGTTATAAAGAATGTGGGAGGAGCTGAAGACAGGGTTTTCAGGTGGACGCTTCCCATTCAATATCCCAAGGAAGTGACTGACGCGTCTTGAGGAGTTGGCGTTGAAAATGATTAAAAATTTGAAAGCATGGCTTGTTATCGTAATCGCGATTACAAGTTGTAGCGGGAAGAAAATGGAGCCGCCTCCCCTGCAAGAGCCGAAGCCTGCTCCACAGCTCTCCTTTAGCGAGGCCTCCGGGGGAAAAATATCGCTGTCGGAATTGAAAGGTCGGCCCGTTATGGTGAATTTCTGGGCGACATGGTGCGTTCCATGTCGGAAAGAAATGCCGACGCTCGACAGGTTCCTGAAGGATAGGAAAGAGACGGGGCTTGAAATATTGCTGGTCAACTATAAAGAATCGAAGAAGATCGTTGACAATTTCATGGAGAAAAAGGATTTTTCGTTCAAGGTGCTTATGGACGAGTCAGGCGAGGCCGCGAATAAATTCGGAGTTTTCGGCCTGCCCACTACATATTTCATATCCCGCCAGGGGGACATTATTTACACCCACATCGGAGAGCTTACCGATGAGATACTTTATTTAAGATTCAAAAGCATTCTTGGCGCGGAGAGCTAATCTGTCATTGGGCGGCGCTGGGCGGGCGCTGGGCGCGGCGCTGGGGGGGTGGCGGCGCTGGTCGGGCGCTGGGTGGCGCTGGGTGGCGCTTGGCGGGATGGTTTAATTTGCGGGAAGCTCAAGGCAGACGCTGACACCCTTTTCTGGTAATGGATCGATCCTGATATCACCCCCGTGATTATTTATAATGTTGCGCGCAATGGAGAGGCCAAGCCCCGCTCCGTTTTTTTTCTTGCTGAAAAACGGGTCGAAAATATATTTCATATCATCCGCATGTATCCCGTGACCGCTGTCATTCACAATTATCCGCAGTTTTTCGGGAGGTGTATTAATAAATTGTGTAATGACCTCTATTCTGGATCCAGAGTCGGAAGCCTGAACTGCGTTTAACAAGACATTTAAAAGAACCTGATGCATTTTAACCTCGTCGATCAGGGCCATCGGCGCCTCACTGTCGAAACTTGTGCGTATTGATATTTTCTTCTGCTGGTAATCTCCCTTAATTGTCGCCAAAGCGTTTTCAATCGCTTTGGCCAGGTCTAATCGAACCAGATCCAGCTTTATCGGCTTTGCGTAGTCCAGAAGCTCGGTCACTATATATTCAAGGTTTGCGACCTCTTCTTGCGCGATTTCAAAATGCTCGATATCCACACCTTCAGGTTTAAGCCTCTGCTTTAATATGGCAAGATTCATCTTTACCGATGAGAGGGGATTACGGATCTCGTGGGCGATGCCGGTGGCCAGCAGGCCCAGGGACGCCATCCTCTCTTCGTTTTTCAGCTTTTGCTCAAGAAGCTGCATTTCAGTCACATCGCGTATTATTCCCATCACTCCAATAATATCCCCTTTATCGCCCTGCAACGGCGACGATTTGACGACGACCTTGTGGGTTTTACCACGCTTATCGATAATTTCCATCTCGAACGTCTGCGACATCCCCAGCATGGATATTTCGCTTTCTCTTTTACCTATGCGCCTGGTATTGAGGATATTGACAAAAGGTTTGCCTATCAGCTCGTCTTTATCATATCCCCATTCTTTTATATTGTCGTTTATGTACATGAATCTGCCCTCCATATCGACCGCCCAAATCAGGTCGCTTACATTATCGAGCAGTTTTTTGTAGAAACTTTCGGTCATGGCGCCGCCGGTAAATTATTTGTTGCGTAGAACTCAGGACAAATTATCTTTTTCATGGTGTTCATCCATGACCGCCAGGAAAAGGGCTTTTATATTTTCCTCTTTCGAGAATAAAGGTATTTCGCACCCGCTCCCCAGTATGAACCTTTTTGTCTCTTCGGTGGTTTTAAGCAGTATTCGCGCTTCGCGGTATATGTCATCTTCCGATCCCTCCAGAAACATGCCCGGTTTGATGTTGCCGTTGACGACAGTGTAACCCATATAATCGATCATGGTTTTCATGGGCGTAGGATAGTCGACCGTAGTTATTTCGGCGGAGACGGAAGTGATAATGGACAGGTTATTCTGGAGGGGGCCGGCCACAGAATACCATGTGAGAATATCCTGGTTTATATCTTTTACCGCAGAGAATATTATTTTTACCAATTGCGCCTCGAACTGATTAAAAAGTTTTTCGGGCATAACGCTCGGCGAGGCGGCCGGATCGAAGATTATTATACCGTCGGCTCCTTCGCGGACGAGGGCTTTGGCGAATGTGGACGAAACTCTAAAGCAAAATTCCAATATGCTTTTAAATTGATCTGGATGATCCACGATCATATAAAGCATCTTCTCAATATCCATAATTCGTGACGCCAGAGTCAAAGGCCCTACAACGTTGGCTACGACCGGCCTGGACCCGTCAGCGTCTTTTTTAAGTAGCCGGACGGCCTTGATAATCTCCGGCATCCTTCCGTCTGAATAGGGATCTGGAATCTTCTTTGTTTTAATATCGGATGGACCTGTGATTATCCTGGTTTTTATATGGGGATAGTTGTTTTCTGGGAAGATAAGCTTGCAACCAATCGCCTCAGCCTCGACGCAAAGGTCTGCGATAGCGAACAACACGTCGCTGTTTACGATACGCGCCGCTTCTATCTGGCATTGCGAGATGATATCTCCATTTTTTACATATTCGATCACGGGAACGCCGCAGAGTGTGGCCGTAACGGCGATCATTTCGGGAGTGACAGGCGTTCTATCGGTCTGGTGGGAGCGTAATACCGCTCTGATTCTCTCTGACGAGTTCAATTTTTAAGTGTGTGGCGTTTGCAGAAAAAGTTCAAACCGTCAAAAGCGTCTTGAGCGATGTAATCAAGCCCAAGCCTTTCCATTGAGCTTTGCAAAACAGCCGATCCGCCGCCTACGACCTGAATATGCTCCAGTCCCTTTTTAATCAGCCCTTCTTTTATTCCGGGGATATTCGACATGCTTACTGTCATAAGACTCGATACGCCGATAAAGTCGGCGTTCTGGGCCTGGGCGGTTTCCACAAATTTCTCGGCGGGGATATCTTTCCCCAGATTGACGACCTTAAAATTACTGAACCTGCAAATTGTGGCGACGATATGCTTACCCAGGTCGTGCACGTCTCCCTGGATTGTTCCGATAACGATGACGCTCCTCTGTTCATTCGGCCTGGTTTTCTCATAGGTTTCGGCGAGGATGTCCAGTTTTTCCTGCATTCTGATGGCTAAACACTCGTCTACGACTTCTACCATCGCCCTGGTCGCAAGAAGAACATCCAGGAGCTGAAAGTTTTCGATGGTGCATTTATCTTTTAATACTTCCAAACCTCTTGAGATCGCTTCGACGATCTCCTCGACGGAGCATGAGTTGTTCAGGAGTTTGTTGGCGCAGGATACGGCCTCTACGTTTTCCCCTCTCTGAACAAGATAAGATAATTCGTCCAGTTTATTCATTACGTTCGCTCTTACAGATAAAAGGTTTACATCTTTTATTGGTCGACCAGGTAATACTGTAGAGGTTTAATGCTATATTTTTTTATTTTTCTGTCCAGTCTGGGGCGCGTGATTCCCAGAATATCGCAAGCCCTTCCCTTGTGCCATTTGGTATGCGCCAGAGCCTTGGCTATTTGCTCTTTTTCCACTTCGTTTAAAGTTCTTGGATGGTAATCGTTTATGTGATGAGAGGAAATGTGGAGCTCCTCGTCAGAAGCGTCTTCCATTCCCATATCCTCACGGCTCATCATAGAGGCGACCGCTTTTTCTGTCAGCCTGTCGCCGCGCGTCATTATCACGGTCTGGGTTATGAAATTCTCAAGTTGCCTTACATTGCCTTTCCACGGTAGCTCTGATAGAAAACGGAGAGCCCCTTCGGAGACAAACTTTATATTCCGCCCGGTTTCGAGGTTAGCCTTGACGATAAAACTGAGCGCCAGGTCTGGTATATCCTCTCTCCTTGTTCTTAAAGGCGGGATGTGGATGCTGATGACATTAAGCCTGAAATAAAGGTCTTCACGGAAACGGCCTTCTTTGATTAATTCTTTCAGATCCTTGTTGGTGGCGGAGATGATCCGGCATTCGCTTTTGAGCTTGTCTTTGCCGCCGATTCGCTCGAACTCTCTTTCCTGAAGCACGCGCAGGATCTTGGCCTGCAGGTTGAAATCCATCTCGCCAATTTCATCCAGAAAGATCGTTCCGTTTTTGGCCAGAGTAAATTTCCCATCTTTTTGCGCGATAGCGCCAGTAAAGGCTCCTTTTTCATGCCCGAACAATTCTGATTCCAGCAGAGTATCGACGATAGCCGAACAGTTGACAGAAATAAATGGCTCGCCCTTGTTTTTACTATTGCCATGAATGGCCCTGGCCGCCAGTTCTTTCCCGGTTCCGCTCTCCCCGGTTATATTTACGGTGGTTTTGCTCATGGAGACAAAACCGACTGTTTTGAAAACCTCTTTCATCAAAAAGCTTTTGCCGATAAACCTGTTTTTCACATTTTCTATGGGAGGCACGGCCGCATAAGAGGAGTCTTCATGAGATTTGCTCTCAAAAAACTCGGTGGCTTTTCTAACAGCGCCGCTGATTTCCTCTATATCGATCGGTTTATGGATATACTCTCCGACTCCGCTCTGGACGGCCATGACGGTAGACTCCATATCCGGGAAAGCGGTGACTATTATCGAGTAGTAATTGTCCCCCTTTTCCCGTATATCTTTTAAAAGCTCGATGCCGTTAGCGTCCGGAAGCCTGACATCTAGGACGATTATCGCCGAATCGAGTGATTCAAGAGTATTCAGGCCGTCGTTAGCTGTCAGGGATGTATAGACTTTGTATCCCTGACGCTCGAAATGGAGTTTGAGTGTTTTACCAATCGATTTGTCATCATCTATGATAACTATCGGTTCTTTATTGAGCGAATCGGCCGGAATATCCACCAGGGCGCTATTTCCGCTCATAGAGCCTGTCCTTCCCGACTACCAAAATTATTGTTCGCGTCAAAAAGTTATCCTTTCTCTAATAATAATATTTTAAAAGCCACCGTCAGATGATCGTCCTGGATTTTTGGCTATTGAATTGTCACACTTCATGCGCCGCAACCGAAACACCAACCCCTATGCTGACACAATCGGCGTGGCTGAAAAGCGAGTGTGGGGATATCAAGAGTATCAAACCATTTCTCACTGTAGCCACCTTGCCAAATCCGACCGAACCGATATTCGCTATCGCTTATTCTACTCTATGTTATCCACAAGCTTCAACTTAACTGAAACTTCGGTGCCTTCATCCTCTGAACTGGAGACAGTTATTGTACCATTATGCTTCTTAATTATTCCTCTGCTCACCGCCAGTCCCATGCCGTATCCTTTGTGGCCTTTTTTGGTTGTATAAAAAGGGTCGAATATACTATCAATTTCACTTTCCGGAATACCTGCTCCATTATCGCTAACCTTGCATATACACCAGCCGTTATTTCTTTTTACCGACACGTTTATCGCGCCTTGCTTTTCAACCGCCTGAATAGCGTTAAGCAGAATATTCATAAAAACTATGTTCAATAGCTTGGGTTGGCCCATAAGAATCAAAGGTTCTTCCGGTCTGCTGAAGTTTACGTCCATCTGCTCACTATCAATCATGTAATCCAATAGATACAGTGTTTCCCCCACTACTTTCGTAATATCCATCTTTTGAGGCTTGAAAGTATCCGCCTGAGTGTAATACTCAAAATGTTTCAGGACGCTGTTTACTTTTTGAAGATGCGACTTCATTCTATCTATCCGATTTTGACTGGATTTCGACGAAAAGGGGTCGTTTTTCATCTCATCGAGCCATCTTTCGAACCGTTCAAACGGATCGACGATCAACCGCTGGAAGCTTAGCATAAGCTGTTTGATCGATTCAGCTCTTTCCATATAGACCACTTCAGCCTGAAGAGCTTTTTGAGCTTTCAGTATTTCCCGCCAGGCGTATACACCTATGCCGATAACCATTATCACAACCAGGGCGGCGTATCCTATGGCCGAGTTTTTAAATTTCCTGATAGATTGAAAAGTTTCAGATGGCTCCTGCCGTGTGAAAATATACCATTTTTTGTTACCAAAACTTTCCGGTGAAAGATTTTCCACATTAAAATTAACAGGAGAAAAACCGATAATGGAATTGGTGGAGCCATGCCCGTCATCGGCTGTGATGGTCCAACCCGCGCGCTTTTTACTGATCGTACCCATTAATTCGTCGCTCAGGTGATGGCTTCTGGGGGGATAAATGGGGCACACGACGATATATCCTGCGGATGTAACAAGGTTGGCGTGGCCGGTTTTTCCGATTCTGACATTAATAATAGTTTCAAACAGGCCGTTTACTTCATGACGGGTGGCAAGGACACCTGCATTGTCTCCATTGTCATTTTTGATAGGAGCGTAGATATCTATTGAATAATTGGCGGCGTTGTCGTCTATCATTATATCCGATACCAAAATTTTACCTTCCTTCAAAACCTTGGCGATCAGTTTAGGATCCGCCGCCAATACGGCCCCTTTTTCAGTTGTCGGTCTGCTACTAAACACTATTTCGCTTTTGGCGTTATAGATGTTAGCGATAAAAAACCTGGCCGCTAATTCGGGCATAATTATTTTTCGCAGGTTCCGGATTTCCATGATCGAGTTTTCTTCGGAGAATGTAAGGACGTTTAGCACCGTGGGAAGGCTTGAAAGCCTCTTGATCGCTTCGAGTTTTTCCTCTACGATTTTTTCGACTTGAAAGGCCGTAAAAGAGGCGACTTTCATAAAATTGGTTCCTTTTGTCTCGATAAGCTCCCGTTTACTGGTTTTAAATATCCCTATAAGCCCCAAAAGTCCGGGTAAAAGACCGATAAGCAAGAGAAAGAAGATAATAAGCTGGTTGAATTGGGTGAGCATGGGCGTATGCTGATCGCCGACACGGCGTTCGCGACCGGAAAAGGGTAGCGCCCTACGGTCGTTTCTAACTGCTTCGGATGCTTTTTTATCAAGCATTTTATTTTCTTAAAATAGAGCTTAGTTGCTGGTGCAAAAACAATACCCAATCAAGCCAGGGTTGAACTGCCGGAAAAAGCTATGCTTCTATTGCATAGATTAATTTGTTAATTGTAAAAAATCGCCCTCCATTACTATTGTGGAAGCCGAATGTCGTTTCTTTTATAGTATGAAGTTAACAAATGGGGATTTAACGCTATCTCGACGCGCCGCCTGTACTGTATAGGCCATATAGCAGGAGGCAAATGCATCATAATAAGCCGGATCCCATGATTTTTGCGGGGCGTCACTAAACCTTGGATAATCCTGGATAACCGGTAAAATTCTAGAATAGCGGTCTGCGGATATAAAATGCGACAGAGCTGAATCGTATTCAGACCGCCTTCAAGTTATACAAACAGATACTATTTTATGAGTAAAAATTTAACGAAGCGTTAAGATACTTTGTTTATCCAAGAGCCGTGTCTGAGGCTCTCGTCCTGATTTATAAATTATAAAACGCGCAAGATAGCTTGGGAAATACCTTGGAATTCTTTAAAAAACTAAAAGTAGCGTTTAAAAGTGGCGTTTTAAATAGCTGATCTATCGCCACGCATTTTTTACGAGGCATGCTTATTGCTTGGATCATAGCTCGATAAGGTTGTTTACCTTTTGATTTGAAATGTTAATAAAAGGGGCGGGGGACAATTAAAATATGTATGTTAAGTCATGTGTATCACCTCACATGGGGCGTGGAGCCTCACAGCCAGCAAAGAAGGGATAAAGCGATGAAGTTTGCGAGGAGTAGGTTAGCCAATCGCTGGCATGCAGGTGGGTTGTCACAGATCCTTTTTATACTCCCGATCGCGCTTGTGCTCCTTGCGACTGCTTCTTTGGCCTTTGCCCAAGGCGGCGCGTCGGCGGCGCCGGTTGACTACCGGGATGTTCCCTATGTCGGGAGCCGGAATGTAATCTGGATCCTCGCCGAAGTCCATCTCCTTTTTGGCGGATTTGTTCTGGGAGTGCCGGTCTTCGCCTGGATCTGCGATGTGATCGGGACATTGACAAAAGAAGAGCGGTACAACAAGCTGGCCAATGACTTTATAGGTTTGACCCTGGCCGCTTTTGAGATGACCGCGATGCTTGGGGCCACCTTTCTCCTTTTTCTTTTAGCCCTTTATCCCAAAGTCGTAAATTACATGACGGGCATTTTTTGGCCTACCTACTACGTATATGTAATGCTTTTCGGCGCGTCCATGGTCATTCTCTACCTCTACTGGTCAGGGTTTCAGACCATGAAAAATCGTAAGGGTCTGCACCTGTTTATCGGTTTTCTGCTGAACCTTATAGCGGTCGGTGTCATGCTCGTGCCCAACGCCTGGGCTACATTCCAGGCCAGCCCGGTGGTTCTGCCAGGGGGTATGGGCGCTTTGGAGAAGGCTTGGGCCGCAATGAACAATCCAACCTGGGGGCCGGTGAATATCCACAGGTTTATATCCAACATCGTTCTGGGCGGTTTTCTTGTCGGCGCTTATTCAGGTGTTCGTTACCTGGGGGCCCGGACACAAGAGGAGCGGGAGCACTACGACTGGATGGGATATATAGGAAACTTTATCGGGATGTTCGGCCTGCTTACGCTTCCTTTCGCCGGATACTGGCTGATGCGGGAAGTCTATATGTACAACCAGCAGATGGGGATAACCTTGATGGGTGGGTTCCTATCCTGGTTGTTCATCATTCAGGCTGTTTTGATAGGCATCCTCTTTCTTGGAGCCAATTACTACTTCTGGCTGGGTCTGGCCTATCGGACGGAAGGGGCGGAGCGGTACATGAAGCCCATACTGATTTTGCTAACGGCCCTCTTGAGTTGCTTTATGGTGTGGCTGACGCCCCATAGCCTGGTCGCGAGCATCGCGGAGGCGCGAGCGATGGGCGGGGCGCATCATCCTCTTTTGGGGCTCCTGGGCGTGATGTCGGCGAAGATGACTGTCGTGAACCTGATGATTCTGATTTCTTTTGTCAGCTTCCTTATGTATTGGCGCGCAGGGAGCAAGCCGACGGCCTCGTGGGCGAAGGTGGCCAACGTCCTTATTGTCATACTTTTCTTTGTGGTTATCGTAGGCGTGATCGTTATTGGAGTCTGGGGCTATTTTGTTCCAGCCATTGTCAGGATCAATGTGTTCTCCGTAACGCAGGTGCTGGCGGTTCTAACTGTACTGCTTACGGTCACTCCTCTGGTCGGGTTTATGCTTAAGGGCGCCAAATCAACCTCAAAAATGACCTTTGGAGTAATGCCTGTGAGGTCGCAATTGGGCCTGATAGTGAATGCTGTTACGATTGTTTTCACGATGTCATTGATGGGATACGCCCGCTCGGCTTCCCGCGTTCACTGGCATATCTACGGGGTGTTGGAAGACACCTCCCCGTATGCTTTTTCTCCCGCCCTTGGGCACGCCGGCGCCATGGCGGCGCTGGCCACATTTTTATTCTTCGCCCTGGTTGGAATTATCCTGTGGATCACTATCAGCGCTTCGCGGAGCTCCGCCTTTTCGACGCAGTATTTCTTTTTGGCTCCTTTTATCTTCTGGGCTACGACCCTTACCGGCAAGCCGGTTGAGCCGTCGTCTGGGCCGTCTGGACAGGTTGTGGAGCAACCTAAATTTATAGGAAAGGTCGCGGGGACCATTTGCGGGGTTCTACTGCTTTTTATTTGGATTTCCAATTCGGTGCCTCAGATGCAATCTCTTCCACCTAAGAAGGTAGCGTTCGATGTGTCGAATCTCAACACCAAAGCTGATCTGGTAGACGCGGGTAAAAAACTTTTCTTTGGCAAAGCTCAATGCGCGCTTTGCCATTCACTTGAACACACCGAGTCGCCACGTTGTCCTGTTATGAAAGGGCGTGGAGCCAAGCGCACGAGGGAGTATATTTTGGAGTCCATGATGCATCCAAAGGCGGTTATCTATAAACAGTATGAAACGGCCGGGCCAGGAAAATTCTATCCGGCCCAGATGCCGGTCATCAACAAGCCGCCTATCGGCCTTTCCGATACCGAGATGCTGGCTGTCGTATCATTTATTCAAAGTTTAGGTGGCAAAGTCACGGTAGAGCCATCTGAATTAAAAGCGCTTGTAGCGGGAACTGGTAAGCTTATACCGGAAACTGCTACGGAGGAGGCTACTACAGAGGAGGCTACTACGGAGACAGCTACTACAGAGGCAACTGCTACGGAGGGTAACGGCGATGGAAATTGAATCCATAAGACCTTTCTTGGCCGTAGCGGTTTCACTGCTTGGGGCTGTGCTCATTGTGGTTACCCGTAAATCGCCAAGCGCCCGCGAGTGGGTTTCACTGGCGTCGTCGGCCCTGATGTTCGTCATTGTGCTCAGCATGATTCCTCAAGTTCTCGCCGGAAAAGTATTTGTCTATTCACTAGTGACTTTAAACTCCGTCATCTCCATCTCGTTTCGGGTTGACGCGATGGGCCTTTTGTTCGCTATCACCGCCTCTTTTCTGTGGCTGATGATAACCATTTACTCGATTGGTTACTTGCGCGCTCTTAAGGAGCATGCCCAGACCCGCTACTATCTCTGTTTTGCAATGGCCCTGGCGGCCTCTATGGGTGTGGCGTTCGCGTCCAATCTGCTGACTCTTTATCTCTCTTATGAGCTGGTCGGCTTTTTCTACTATCCCCTGGTTGTGCATAAAGAAACGAAAGAGGCGTTTGTCAAGGGTAACAGGTATGTCTTTTATATCTTTGTGCTTGGAAAAATCTTTATGCTTGCAAGCTTCCTGGCTTATGGGCTTTCCGGCACACTGGATCTCAATCCAAACGGCATCTTCCCCCCAGGAGTAGACACAACCTTGCTTACCATCACCTTTCTACTGTTCCTGGTGGGTATCAGTAAAGCGGCGATGGTGCCTTTTCACGCCTGGCTACCCGCCGCCATGGTTGGCCCCATGCCGGTGGTCGCCGCATTAGCGGTCATAGATATAGGCGCGTTCGGCATATTGCGAGCGGCCTACTTTGTTTTCGGGATGGAGACGCTAAGAGCGCTCGATTTAGGATTTCCACTGGTCATCTTTTCATGCTTTACCATTGTCGCGGCCTCTATTATGGCCCTTACAAAAGATGACCTGAAGGCCAGGCTTGTTTACTCTACAATAGGCCAAATTTCTTATACGCTCCTCGGGGCCGCATTGCTGGTTTCGACGGGTTTGACAGGCGGTATCCTGCAGATCGTCAATCACGGCATCGCCAAGGTTACGTTGTTCTTTTGCGCGGGCGCGATTTTTGTCGCGTCGGGCAAGACCAAAGTAAGTGAGCTAAACGGCATCGGAAAACAGATGCCCATCACAATGACCGCGTTCGCCCTGGGAGCCTTCTCTATAATCGGTATCCCGCCATTCGCCGGTTTTATAAGCAAGTGGTATCTGGTTCTGGGCGCGGTAGAGGTGGAGCAGTACTATGCTATTGGCGCCCTTGTCCTGAGCTCAATCTTGAGCGCTGCTTATTTATTGCCAATCGTGTATGCCGCGTTTTTTCGGGATTTGCCGGCGGGGGAGAAGCCTGAGCGGCGAGAAGCCCCAGTCTACATGCTAGCGCCGTTGATAATTACCGCTATAGGAACATTAGCCCTGTTTTTTGCGCCGTCGATCTTTCTCGACCTGGCAAGGGTGGTTATTGGAGAAGTGGGATGAACGAACATAAAGAAGAGATAAAAGTGCTTGGGCATGAGCCTGAGCCTGGGTATAAGCAAATATTTTATATTGTTTTCGCAGTAGCTGTTTTATACCTTATTGTTACCCTGGTGGCTAGCTGATTAAATGAATAAAGATAAGGAAGGCGCAATGAAAGAAGGGCATTTTTTTGATAAACCGCAAAATGTAAAAAGGTTTCTCATGGGCTTTTACATATCCCTTGTATTGCTCATTGTAGCTGACTTTTTTGTCCCAAAGCACGCTGACTTCCCATGGGAGTCGTTCCCATCATTTTACGCGACGTATGGGTTTGTCGCCTGCGTAGGTCTCGTGTTAGTAGCGAAATACGTGTTGCGTCCACTTGTTAAAAGAGACGAGAATTATTATGACTAGCGCGATTCCGCCAGCCGCGATTTTTATTATTGGAGCCCTTTTTGTTCCATTTCTGAAAGGAAAGGCAAAGCAGGTTACTTTGCTTGTTATTCCGCTCATTACATTTCTTGATCTTTTGCTTATGCCGGAAGGCTCATACTGGGTTATCCACTTCCTGGATTACGATATCACTTTTGGCCGAGTGGACAAACTGAGTATGGTCTTTGGATATATATTTACAATCATGTCCTTTATTTCAATCCTCTACGCTATTCATGTAAAGGATGATATGCAACATGTGGCGGCCCTTTTATATGTGGGGAGCGCTTTAGGGGCTGTTTTTGTTGGGGATTTTCTGTCACTCTTCGTCTTTCTGGAGATAATGACGATCACTTCGACATGCATTATATGGTCACGAAGGACAGAGGCGTCTTATTCAGCAGGATTGAGATATATTCTGGTTCATATTTTTGGAGGGCTTTGCCTTCTCGCTGGTATTCTTATCCATGCGCATCAAACAGGTTCTATTGAGTTTGGGCTCATAGGATTAAATGGACTGGGATCCTATCTTATATTGCTGGGTTTTGGCATAAATTGCGCTTTCCCTGTACTTCATGCATGGCTCCCTGACGCTTATCCTGAGGCGTCAATTACGGGTACCATATTCGTGAGTGTCTTTACGACCAAAACAGCGGTATACGCCCTGGTAAGGTCGTATCCTGGCACTGAGGCTCTGATAGCGGTTGGGGCTCTAATGACTGTCTTCCCTATCTTTTTTGCGGTCATTGAGAATGACCTGAGGAAAGTCCTTGCCTATAGCCTGATCAACCAGGTTGGATTCATGGTGGTCGGCATTGGAATAGGCACGGAACTGTCGCTCAATGGCTCTGTTTCACACGCTTTTACCAACATACTGTTTGAGGGCTTGCTCTTTTTATGTATGGGCGCTGTTATGCATCAGACGGGAAAGATCAATGCTACGGATTTGGGGGGACTATATAAATCAATGCCCCTGACGGCCGCATTTTGCATCGTAGGCGCGGCATCCATCTCCGCTTTTCCTTTATTTAGTGGTTTTGTAAGCAAATCCATGATTATCAGCGCGTCTGGTCACGGTGGGATGACGGTTGTCTGGTTTATGTTGCTGTTTGCCTCTGCTGGCGTCTTCCATCATGCAGGTATAAAAATCCCATTTTTTGCTTTTTTCTCTCACGACTCTGGTATAAGAACAAAGGAGCCGCCCCTTAATATGCTTATAGCCATGGGGATAGCCGCCTTTTTATGCATCTTCATAGGTGTATTTCCCGGGTCGCTATATAGTATTCTTCCTTACCCGGTTGATTTTGAGCCCTATACGGCAAGCCATGTTTTGAATCAGGTTCAGTTACTCTTTTTCTCCGCATTGGCCTTCTGTCTCCTCATATTGGCTGGAATATATCCAGCGGAAATCAGGGCTATCAATCTCGACGCGGATTGGTTCTATCGAAAAGGCGCCAAGGTGTTTTACTGGCTGGCTAGCAGGCGAATGCCCTGGGCCGTTTTGTTTGTCATCTCTGTGGGTTTTGTGATTTATTAAAGTTATATACCCCGCAGTTTGCGGGAAAATTTATTCGGAGAAGGTTATTCATGGAAGCTAAGGTCGAAGAGTCCCAGGCTAAAAAAAGTAGGGTTCCGATACTGGTCAAGGTTGCCATCGTCTGGATCGGGGTCTATCTGTTCCTAAAACTGGTCATCAAGCCGCCACTGCCGTCAAGCCTCATTTTCATGTACATGACCACAGTGACAGTCGGGCTGACTCTGGCTGTTTCTATTTATGAAAAAATGTTACACGAGGTTTTAGATCCTATCGTATATTTTATTCACGGGGACGATACCCGTGGAGCGCCGTGGCGGGCGGCCCGATGGGCCATGTTGATAGCGATCCCCGTTTATGTTGGCTATGGCGGCTATCAGCGAGTGATGCCTAAGTTTGAGCCTCCTATCGCTTCAAGGGTTATCCATCCTGCCCCACCTCCTGAAGTGGCCGCGCTTTCAAATCCATTCAGGGATGATGAGGCTAACCTTGCGAAGAACATCGCGGAGGGGCGTGTGATATATTTTCAAAACTGCTTGTTCTGCCATGGGGACGCATTGGAAGGCAAAGGGATATTCGCCAGCGGGATCAACCCAGCCCCGGCCGATTTTCAAGACCCAGGCACTATCGCCCAATTGCCGGAATCCTTTGTTTTCTGGAGGGTCAGCACCGGAGGGCCTGGTCTCCCTAATGAATCTACTCCCTGGGACTCATTCATGCCCCGGTGGGAGAAAATTCTCACCGTAGAGCAACGGTGGAAGGTAATTCTATATCTGTATGATCTGACAGGCTGGTCGCCCCGCACCTGGGGGGAGACAGAAGCCGTAGGCGAGTTCGAGACAGAAGATGAGGAAAAGGATGAGGATAAAGATAAAGAAGTAAAAGAGGGGTCAAAAGAAGGATCAGATAAGCTTGGTGGGCTTGAGGGCGCTAAGAAAGTATACGTAAAACGTTGCGAGCCTTGTCATGGGGTTAAAGGAGAGGGAGATGGGCCTGCGGCTAAATTTCTGGTGCCGCGCCCCCGCGACTTCACATGGGGGACATACAAATTTCGCTCCACACCGAGTGGAATCCCACCCACCGATGAGGATTTGTTTCACACTATCCGTCATGGTTTGCCGGGCACAGCGATGCCGAGTTGGGAGCATTTGACTGATGAAGAGATAAAAGGCCTGGTAAAATTCATCAAGGGATTTGCCGCTGATATTTTTGAGGAGGAGCCAAATCCCCAACCCGTCCAGATGGGTAAGCCGCCCGAAGCTACTCCAGAGCTTATCGCAAAAGGTAAAGAGCTCTTTGACAAGGTTAAGTGCTTCGAGTGCCACGGTCGCAAGGGCAGGGGCGATAATATGAAAAAACTGAAGGATGACTGGGGTTTTAAAATTTATCCCAGGAATTTAAACCATTCATGGGAATTCCATCGCAGGGGAGGGTCGCTTGAGAGCATCTATCTTGCGATTTCGACTGGTTTGGACGGAACCCCCATGCCTTCCTTTAAAGAGAAACCTTTTTCCCTCTCTGATGACGACCGCTGGGCGGTGGCTCACTACGTGAAGACACTCCAGTCGGAGAGAAAGCTGGGCTACACTGTGCTGGCAAAGCTGGTTGAGAAGGTGCCTTCCGATTCTGAGGATCCGATCTGGGATAGTGTGGACTATCTGGATATCCCCATGGTGGGACAGGTCGTCCAGGATCCGCGCATGTTTAACCCCAGGGTTGACAATATTCGGGTTAAGGCGGTTTACAATGACAAGGAAGTGGCTTTCCGGCTGGTCTGGGATGATACCACCGAAACAAAACCGGATGCGTCTTCAGAAATTTTCGAAGACGCGGTTGCGCTTCAATTTCCTGTAAAGATCCCGACTGGGACCGAACGTCCTTATTTTTTGAAGGGTGATAAAGACAATGCCGTCAATCTGTGGCGCTGGAGTCATAAGCGGTCTAATGCGCTTGAGCTCAACGCGAATGGGGCGGATACGGTTCGGCCCCAGGACGATAGCGGGCAACAGGTGACTGGTAAGCTTAAGTATGATAATGGCCGATACCAGCTGGTATTTAAGAGGACTCTTTCCACCCCGGACAAGGATAGCGACATCCAGTTCGAGTCTGGTAAGTTTATCCCGATATCCTTTTTTGCATGGGACGGCGCAAACAAAGAAACGGGAAAAAAGAGCGCTCTTTCTCCCTGGTTCTTTCTACTTTTAGAGCCAATCACCCCGGTAACGGTTTATATATATCCTCTAATCATGATCTTTGTGACATGTGGAGCGGAATGGTGGGTCATCGGGAGGATTCGTAAGAACAAGGGGAGGGTAGTATGAAAAAGAGAGTTTCTGGCATAGGGGCCTTGGTCTTGGTTCTCGGCCTCGTTGTAATGACCAATGGTTGCTCTCTGTTTGGAGATAAGTTCGTGGCGATCGGGAAGAAGCTTTTTGACTACCGTTGCGCTGACTGTCATGGAGAATCTGGTAAGGGCGACGGCTTCAACGCGAAAAACCTGGATTTTGAGCCCAGGGATCTGACAGATTCGGAGGAGAGGGTTCTCGGTGACCTGACCAATGAAGAGATATTTAATACACTATCGCGTAATATAAAAGATGAAGACGCTTCTGTCGTGCCTTTCATGCCGACTTTTAAAAACACGCTTGCTGAAGCGGAGATATGGGCGATCATCGCTTATGTCAGGACTCTTCATCCAAATAACGCTCCCAAGATTGAGTTGACTCCGGAAATGAAGAGGAAAAGGCCAAGGTTCCCCCGGATCAGAAAAGTTGATATTGATCCCGAAATAATGAAAAGCGCAGAGCATATAGAAAATGGACAAAGTTTGTTTGAAGAGACTTATGGTTGCCTTACCTGCCATAATATCGGGGGTGAGGGGGGCAGGATAGGTCCCAAACTGGATCGGGCCGGATTCCGGTCAAATGCGGATTGGCTCTATCGCTGGATCAAGAATCCCCAAGCGATCGAGCCTCGCACCAAGATGCCTAATCTTGGGCTCACGGATGAGGACGCTATGGATGTCGTGGCGTACCTGAAAACTTTGCAAGCGCCAAGGGGCCCGGATCTGCCCGCTAAATAAGGTAAGAATATTGTATTTGTAAATAGCTGACCGCTTGCCAGCCTCGCGCTTGCCAGCCTTGAGCCTTGACGCAACCTGGGACAACACCTCATCGCCAACCCCGTGCCCGTAGGTATCGTTTATCGCCTTGAACCTGTCCAGATCAATGCACAGCAACGCCAGCCTGTCGCCTCTTTTTATCCTGGATTCCGCCCGTTGCATTTCTTCGTTGAAATAGGTCCGGTTCGGCAGGTCCGTCAACGCATCATGGCGCGCCATATATCTGATGCGCGCTTCGTTCAACTGGCGTTCGGTTACATCCTCGTGGGTGGCGACCCAGCCCCCATCGCCTACCGGCTGATAATTGATGCTGACATGGCTGCCATTGGCCATTTCCAATATGCATTTATTACAACCGCCATCCTTGATCACTCTGTCGATATGCTCGAGAATATTGCCTTCACACCCCTCGGGAGCCATGCCCATGCGCACATGATGGGCCGTAATGTCTTCATACGTGGTGCCGGGCCGGGTCAGTTTTTCCGGCAGATTGTAAAGTTCGATATATTGATCATTGCAAATCACCAGGCGGCGCTCGGCGTCAAACATCACCAGCCCCTGCGCCATGTTTTTCACCGCCGCTTCAAACCTGAGATTTTGCAGCTTGAGATCACGGCTGCGCTGCTTGATCAGATCTTCTTTTTGTTGCTCCTTCGTAACATCCTGAATAACTCCGATCCAGCCACCACCCGGCATCGGGTTCTTCAAAACATAAATGAACCGATTGTTCTCAAACTCGATGAACTATCGCTCCATGGACTGGGATTCAACCAGTTCCATGCGATTGGCCGCGTGGCTTTGCGCGGTTTCCCCTTCCGGGATCAGCCCGTTTGCAATGCGGTACTGTAAAATATCTTCAAATCTGGTGCCCGGCCGGGTCAAGTTTTCCGGCAAACCATAAATTTCAGCATAAGTCCGGTTGCAAATAATCAGCCGCTTGTCGCCATCGAACGCACAAAGCCCCTGCGACATCGAGTTTATCGCCCGCTCAAACCAGG
>ENA-ORDP01000312-ORDP01000312.1-marine-sediment-metagenome-genome-assembly--contig:-NODE-312-length-33015-cov-9.649818_pt1 | contig 33015 bp, 28 predicted proteins | sample MGYA00248627_ERZ508539 | MGnify/ENA primary metagenome ERZ508539 (study PRJEB26208, sample SAMN05571518) | marine sediment metagenome | biome: deep sea; feature: Hydrothermal vent; material... | reverse complement strand
ATTTATACCTATTACAAAAAAGGGATGTGTGAATAACGCATCCCTTTTTTTATCTGCATATTTACGGATGAGTCTACTCTAAAAAGGTATCTTCATTGAAAATATCATTTAATTTCAGCTTATAATCCAGATTTAATTTTCTATAATTTATCTTTTTAGATTCGACTCATAGATTGTATTAAAATTTGTCATTTCATATTAGCAACAATGGTTTTTAGTTGTTTGCGTAAAATCTTTGCACCTTTGAAATTAGGAGCCAAAGATAAGCAGCTTTCGATAGACTTAAGAGCTTTTTTATATTCTTTATTTTTTGCATAAGCTCCGGAAAGGTTATAAAAAACTTGTGGATCATTTGATCTGAATTTTATGCTTTCCAAAAGATATTTTATTGCTTCTTTAACATTATTACGGGATAGTTCTATAATTCCAAGCCACTTTGAAGAAAAGTAATCAGGTGCAATTAGGTATCTGCGTTTTAAAAATTTATATCCCATATTATATTTACCCGATTTCAAAAGTCCATCGGCAGCTATATTATAATAGCTGGTAATCATTGGGTATTGGTCTATTAATAAATTCATTTGTTTGGTAAATTGAGAATAATTTTTACGTGCTAAATAGTAAGAGGCTACTAAACGTTCCGCTTTTCCCCAGGGTATTTTTGATTCAACAAAATTAAATGCAACACTGTCGATATAATTATTTCGTATTAAAAGTTGATCGGTTGGTATTGAGCGTCTTTTGGAAATAAATGGCCAATCGTTTTTCAATAATTTTATTTTGTACGCAGCAACAGAAGAATCTAATTTTGAAAAATTAAAGTTTTTACGTGTTATACTATCTTGAATAGCAAACGGAATTGTTTTTGGTTTTGTCTTTGGCAGATAATCAAGCTTTTGCATTTCCTCATAAAAAAGTTGACCGATGTATTGGTAACCTCTTAAGGTAGGATGCAGATGATCAGTTATTAGATTGTTACCGACAATGTGGTCGGGACTTAATACAGCAAATAACGAATCAACATTTATTAACTGAATTTTATAATATAGACTTAATTTTTTAATAATTTGATTTATTTTTTCAGGTGCTCTAAAACGTAGCATATCCAAATCTTTTGCAAAACGGAAAAGTGAATCTGCTACAGTGTCGTTTATGCCGATGTATTTTCTTGCACTATCAAATACAATTTTTGCAGACGGAAAATTCTTTGTCCTTTTAGAAATAAACGGTGCAATTCCCTTAAGATTACTTGACAGAGTAGAAATAATAAGTGGAACATTTTGGACTTTTATCATTTCAATTATGTCCTGCATATTTCCCTCAAACTGCTGTAAACCGGCGTTGTAAATATCTGATTTAAAAGGGATTGCTTTCTTCTTTGCCATTCTTGCCATCAAAGTTCCGGTAATGGGTTTGGAACTGCTGAAAATTTTTGTAATAGATTGAATTGTATTTCTTAATAATTGAACAATTTTAAAATTATTTAAACCTAAAATAAGATTAACAACATCCCTGGAACGACCGAGAGATTCTAATGAACCGACACCGAGTGCACCGTAATATTCATTGTGCCCTGCATACATAAGGATTAGATCCGGTTTCTGAGCAAGAACGTCCGGCACAATATCCCTTATTGTGTAAGTATTTACGGCAGTAAGAGCTACGTTGACTACTTCAATTTTAGAATCAGGATACATTATCTCTAACCGTTTGCGGATATATCTTGAAAATGAACCTAACGGCATAAACGGATATCCTTCTGCGCTGCTGCCTCCAAGTACGAAAACACGGAATGAATTATTCGGCTTAACTTTTAGGAATGTATCTTGAAGTGATTCGGGAACGTTTTTCGTATTATAAAAATATCTTCGCGCAAAATCGGGATTTAACCCTAATCTCCCTGGACTTACTTCCATCCAAGTTTGTGTATTGTATCCGTAATTAAACAAGTTAAGTGATACTTCAAGAAGTACGATAAAGAGTAAAGGGATTAGAATTAGAAATAAATAAAATATTTTAGGTGTTCGTGGTAATGGATTTTTATCAAGAATGTTTTGAACTTCAGATTGTTCCACACCTAATTTTTTCGCTAATTTTCTTACTGAATATTTTTTCCTGTTTTCCTTTACCCACTGAATTTGTTTATTTGATAAGCCCAATTTCTATCCGTTATTATTGATGATATAAAAAAAATGTCATTTGAAAATACGTATAATTTTTAAAAATAATAATAATTTAATTTGTTCTATGGTTATGAAAAATTTAAATTAGATAATGCAATTCAAACAGATTATTTGTTTATGTACATTTTAGGAATATCGGCTTTTTATCACGATAGCGCAGCTTGTCTTATCAAAGACGGTAAAATAATTGCCGCTGCTCAGGAAGAGAGATTCACAAGAAAAAAACACGACCACGGATTTCCGATTAATGCAATAAATTTTTGTCTTAATTTTGACGGCTTAGTTTCTTCCGATATAAAACTTATCTCATTTTATGATAAATCATTTCTAAAATTTGAAAGAATACTTGAGACTTATCTCCAATTTGCACCCAAAGGTATAAAATCATTTATAAAAGCTATGCCGCTTTGGATTAAGCAAAAACTATGGATGAAAGAATATATCAAAAAAGAATTGAGTTATGAGGGAAAAATTATTTTCCCCGAACATCATTTTTCACACGCTGCATCTGCATTTTATCCTTCACCTTTTAACGAAGCAGCAATATTAACAATGGATGGAGTAGGGGAATGGACAACTACCAGTTTCGGCGTCGGTAATGGTAATAAAATTGAATTGTACGCTGATATTAAATTCCCTCATTCTCTCGGACTTCTATATTCTGCGTTTACTTATTTTACAGGGTTTAGGGTAAATTCAGGTGAGTACAAAGTAATGGGACTTGCACCGTACGGCGAACCAAAATACAAAGAGATAATACTAAAAGAATTAATTGATGTAAAAGATGACGGCTCATTTAGAATGAATATGGATTACTTCAATTATCCCGCCGGTTTGCAAATGACTAACAATAAATTTAACAAGTTGTTCGGAGGAGAGCCGAGAAAACCCGAAAGCAAATTAACTCAAAGAGAAATGGATTTGGCAAGGTCTGTTCAGGAAGTTACTGAAGAAATTGTTTTGAAACTGGGTAAGCATGTATTTAAAGAAACAGGAATGAATAATTTAACACTCGCAGGAGGAGTTGCACTTAACTGTGTAGCGAACGGCAGATTACTAAAAGAAGGACCTTTTAAAAATATTTGGATTCAACCTGCCTCCGGTGATGCCGGGGGAGCTTTGGGTGCAGCACTTTCGGGGTGGTATAATTATTCAGAACAGCCGAGAGAAATTGAACAAAGCAAAGACTCACAGTATGGTTCTTATTTAGGTCCCGGGTTTAGTAATGATGAAATAAAAGATTTCTTAGTTAAAAATAATATTACATTTGAAGAAATATTACTTGAAGAAATCCCCCAACGAATTTCCGGTTTAATTGCCGATGAAAATGTCATCGGTTGGTTCCAGGGTAGGATGGAGTTTGGTCCTAGGGCACTTGGTGCAAGATCAATATTAGGGGATGCACGCTCACCTAAAATGCAAAAACATATGAATTTAAAAATTAAATTCAGAGAAAGCTTTAGACCGTTTGCACCGTCGGTATTGGCAGAGGAAGTTTCAAATTATTTTGATATAAATGTAGAAAGCCCTTACATGCTTTTAGTAGCAAATGTAAAAAAGGAAAAACAAAAACCTGTAGTTGAAGAAGGAAACAATTATTCCGGTTTTGAAAAACTTAATATAATCAGGTCTGAAGTTCCCGCCGTTACCCACGTAGATTATTCGGCAAGAATTCAAACCGTGCACCGGGATACAAATAAACTTTATCACGAATTGATTAAAAAATTCAGCGATGATTACGGTTGCCCGGTTTTAATAAACACTTCCTTCAACGTAAGAGGGGAGCCTATAGTCTGCACACCTGATGATGCATACAAGTGTTTTATGCGTACGAATATGGATTATTTATTGATGGGGAATTACTTGTTGAAAAAAGGAGATCAAAAAATTAAAATTGAACAAGACGATTGGCAGAAAGAATTTGAACTCGATTAAAGATTAAAAATATGAATGATATTATTATCGAAATAAAAAATATAAAAGAAACCAAAAAAGATTTAATGAAATTTGGAGTATCGGTGGGAATTGTACTGTTGGTTATTTCCGCTTTACTTTTTTGGAATGAGAAAAATTCATATCTGTATTTTGGTATTATCGGTATTCTGCTTACTATTCTTGGAATATTTTATCCTGCATCGTTAAGACCTATTAATAAAGTTTGGATGTCATTTGCAATCGTACTTGGTTGGGTGATGACAAGGGTAATTTTAATAATTTTGTTTTATATTGTGTTAACACCTATTGGAATTATTGCAAAAATATTCAGGAAAAATTTTCTTGAATTAAAAATCGATAAGTCAATAAATTCATATTGGGAAGTAAGAGAAAAAAGAAATTTTGAACCTTCTGATTTTGACAATCAGTTTTAAATAATTATTTATAGAAATGAGTAAACTATCAATTATATCAGAACTTTGGCAATTCTTAAAAGTTAGAAAAAAATGGTGGCTCGCACCCATTATCATTTTCTTATTTTTGTTGGGTGGGTTAATAATCCTTACTCAAGGTTCTGCATTAGCTCCGTTTATATATTCAATATTTTAAAATTAAAAAGCCGACTTTGTTTGAGCCGGCTTTTTAATTTTGTGACTATCTAACGACCGACGAAACAGCAACGAATACAGTTGCAATGATTTTTATTTAATTCTCAATTCTCAATTCTCAATTTTTTGAGCCATCATTATTTTTAGCCGTATAAATGCTTTTTGCAATAATTGCAATTAATTCTTCCGTTTCTCTAAAAATATCTGAAATCTTATTTATCGGTTTGATCATCTCTTTTTTGTTAATAATTTTTAAAGCAGTTCTACATTCTTTTAATTCTTTGAGAACAATACTCATTTTATGAATAAAATCATTTTTTGATTCGGCTGCTTGTACTTCACCATAATTGAAAGTTGGCGAATGGCACGACTTGATTAATTGTCCTGCAATATAATTTCCTGCTCTTGTATTGGGTAGTGCCTCAACAACGTCAATCATTCTGCATGTATAATCGACGAAACGATCTTCTAAATCAAATTTTCTATTATCCATATAAAATGATGATTTATATCAATTTTCTTTCATTGAGCCGTGAACATTTGCAACTGTCTACTTATTTCTATTTTAATATTCACAGACAGTTATTTACTTTTTAATAATTACTCTTTCTATTTCAGCTTATAAATATTATAGCCAATCCCTTTAATTTTTAACTGTGTTTCATTATTATTTAGGCTTACTGTTTCACCGGAAACTAACGATTCCAATTTTTTAGTATTATAAAATGAAGGTAAGAATAATTTAACAGTTTGTTCGTCTGTGCTTTTATTTAAAACAACAAGTATCCTTTCATTAAGATCCGAACGTATATAAGCGAAGATATTTTTATCGGCTATAATAGAATAATAGTCACCGTATCTAAGAGCAGGGTGATCTTTCCTTAATTTAATAAGAGCAGTTACTTTATTAAAATTTTCTTTTTCATATTTATTTAATTGGTCATCAAATCGCATCATTCTCCTGTTGTCTGGATCAGCTGCACCGGTCATTCCTATTTCGTCTCCGTAAAAAATTGTTGGAATCCCGGGAATTGTGAGTAGATAGCTGAGATATAATCTTAATTTTTTATAACTGCTGGGGTAATTAACTTCAGGCGGATTATTCCAACCGATTTCTATTGAATTACTTGAACTTGTCAGATCACTATCGGCGTAAGCCATGTAGCGGTCTTTATCCTGGCTGTCCATAATATTCCCCATCAAATTATTCTCGCCGAAAATAAAGAGACCCTTTTTAAGTTCTTTGTCCAATTGTGAAAAAGAAGCATCCTTGTTTAAGAAAGTTGGAATAGCTACGTCATATAAATTAAAATTAAACTGGGCGGGAAGCTGTCCGTTGTTTACATACGACTTAACAAGTGAGTAGCTGCCGAACGTTTCACCCATTTGGAACACTGTCCTGTTTTCAGGTATTCCAACTTCTTTTTTTAATCTCCTGTTAAAACTTCGCCAAAATTTATTAGGGATATGCTTGACTGCATCCTGTCTAAATCCATCAGCCCCGGTATTTTTGAGCCACCAAATTGCATCTTCACTTACTACGTCAATTGCTTTTTGAGAGTTAAGAAAATCGAATGATGGTAAAAACGGTTCGAACCATGTTGTAAGTCTTTGCTCATCCCAAATTCGTATATTTAATTTTCCGTTAGGCAGTCTAAGTTTGCCAAACCATTCTCTGTGTTCTTTAAAATACGGGTGATCTATATGGACGTGGTGTGCAACAATATCAAGAAGAACTTTTACGTTATGTTTATGAGCTGTTTTTACAAGTTCTTTTAATTTCTCCATTGTTCCAAATTCTTCTTCAACGGAGCGAGGTTTTATGGGCCAATAGCCATGATAACCTGAAAACCATCTGTAAGGCTTTGGATATTCTCTGAATGCCTTATTTGGATTATCATAAACCGGGGAAATCCATAAAGTTGTAATCCCTAATTTGTCAAAATAACCATCGTTAAATTTGTCGATTATACCCTGGAAATCTCCACCCATATAATTAGCTTTTGCAAAGAGAGAGTCTTGTTTTATTGGTTTGTTTATGGTTTTGTCACCGTCTTTAAATCTATCGATGAGAGTAGAATAAATAATTGCATCGTGCCAGGTGAAGTGTTTATTATCTGAGCCTGCAGGTTTACCGTCAAATAAAATAATATTTTGAATGTTAGAGGTCTGCCCGTTTTGTGTGACAGCTAACCTTAAAACTTTTTTACCGATTAGTTCATTCTTTTTTAAAGTTACGGTAATTGTGTTCTTGTTTAACTCAAGAGAACTTGGATTTATTTTAATATCATTTAAAAGAGCGAATACATTTTTCGGCTTAATATTTTTATTGTTTTCTTTGTTAGTGTAAACAAAAGAAAATTTGTAATTATTGTCTGATATTTTAGAATTTAATATATGTAAAAAGGGTTGTGTTTTGTGTTTCGACTCCACGTTTAAAACTGAATTAAAACTTCCCATTCCGTTTGAAATTTTTACAGGATTATTTGGGTCAAGCAGTTCTTCACCGTCTGCAAAAAATTTATACTGATAACGTCCGGGTTCAAGCGATATTCTTGTAGCGAAAACCCCGTTATTGTTATTCATTTTTAGATTAGCACGATCCCAACCGTTAAAACTACCGAAAAGATAAACGCTTTTGTATTTCTTTTTAGGCTTAAATGTAAATGTGAAAAACTGCCGTTTATTTACTCTCACAGGAATCTGATAAATAGTATTCTCAAATTTGAAAGGGATAAAGGTCATTCCTTCAAAATCTTCATTAGGTGTTAATATTAATTTCGTTTTATTATAATTAAATTTTACATTTATGTTGTTTTGTTTTATCAGCGAAAGATTGTTATAATTTTCGGCGTAGAAAATATCAGATATTGTAAGTGAATCGGTCATTCCCGAATTTAAATTTACAGTTTCTATTATATCGTTTATTTCAGGAGATTTTTGGCAAGCAAACGATATTAAGCTGAAAATTATAAGGGGAAAGATTAATTTTTTATAGAAATAAGTTTTCATAGATATCACCCTAAATGCATTATATAATAAGTAGTTATACAAAATAAATAATTATTATATTTAAGGATACAGCCCAAATGGAGTGTTTTTTATAGGAATAGAATTCTAACGTAAAAGTGTTAAATCATCGATCCTTAAAAGTTGAAGAGAAAAACAAAAGAAAGCAATGTAAATGATTTTTACATTAAACTAAGAAAAATTAACCGCAGAGGGAACGGAGAATACGCAGAGAAAATTAAATCTAATAATCTCCTCTGTTTACTGCGTATAAAATTCTCTAATAATACTTGAAACCCAAATAAATTTAATATGTATTTTTAGTGTCTTGTACTCTACTATTTCAATTTATCTTTAAGTTTATTTCTTTGTAGCAGGTACTCCGTTTTATTCAACTTACCTGTCTCATACTTTTCGTCAAGTTGAATAATCCTTTGAAGGATTACATCTCTGTCATCAGTGTCTAAAGTTTCTTTTACAGCATATTCTTTATTAGTTACTTTCCCTTTTTTCTGTTTTAGAAACACGAATATACCAACCAACAATAAAACACCGGCAACACCGGCTAATGTAATAGCCGACCAGTTGGTAGGTTCGCCGGTAAGTCCTGCAATATTCATTATCACCTTATCGCCGGCTTTCAAATTAACGGCTTGAAATGTTTTAACAACTTTATTTTCTACAATTTGGTCGGGCAATTCCTTAAGTTTGTCCCCTGATAATTTTGCGTTTTTACCGTAGAAGAAAACATCAAATTCACCTGTTGGTAAAGAAAATTCTCTTGAAAATTTTATTGTTTTGTTTGGTGCTTTAATTTTATAAGTAAAAGAGATTTGTTTTTCTCCTGGTAAAATTTCCATCGTGTCATAAAATCCTCCATCGGCAGGTTCAACACAACATGACATTAAACCGTAACCTATACTAATATTACCTGCAGCCTTTGGGAGTTTATAATTAACCGTAATAAATTTTCCGCTTTCGGTTGGTATGGTACCTCTATAGGTCCTATCACCTTTGTTTTCCAGTAAAAGAATTTCCTGTATTTCTAAAAAGCCGGTGGTTGGAATTATGAGATAATGTTGAATGGCTGTAGAAATAAGACTGTCGGAATTAGTTGGCTCGTAAATTATTATATCACTAACAGCCGAGGGATTTTCAGCAGATAATGTAGCCTTTTTGCCTGTGTAACCAACTGCTTTATACAATATGGAGGGTTGATAAAATGATCCGCTGTCTACGTTTACTGCTAAATCTTTAAAAGTAAAGAAACCGTTTTTATCGACGGTTGTTTTCAATTTAAAATCTTCATCCTGTTTTTGATCCACGAAACGAGATAGTTCTACTTCGATATTTTTTGGAATTTTAAATCCCGCTGTTCCATTAGTAACTTTTCCTTTTATGGTTCCGGCAAAGGTAATTCCGCTTAAAAACAATACTGTAGCAATTAAATAATAGTAAATTTTCTTCATTTTAAGTTTACCTAATTTTCTTTAACAAATGAATTTCCGCAATTGGTGCAGAATTTAGAATTAATTTTAACCTGTGCTTCGCATTGAGGACATTTCTTAAATTTCTCTTCTGATTTATCGCCGATATTATTTTTCTGAAAGCGGAAGGCTTTAATTTCTTCTTCAATCAAGTCATTTTTAGAATCGCCGTTATTTTGTGTATCTAATTCTTTTAAGATTCTTAAAGCGTTTATTTCATAATCTCTTTTTAGTTCATTGTAATCTTTTTTAGATAATTTCCCCATTTGGTATTCAAATTCAATTTCTTTTAATGCCCCAAGCATCTCATCTTTCTTTTCCAAAAGATCTCCTTTTTCATTTATCTTTATGAATGGGACATAAACAAGTTTATATTTCTTTTGTAAAAGGGGTTGAATTACATAAGCCAGTAAAATAATACTTATTATTAATATAAAGATGAAATTCATGTCTTATCTCCGTCTTCAAAATTATCAAGTTCATTTTTTAATTTGGTACCATATTCAAGCAGCAGGTCATCAGGTATTTTTTTGTTCTGTGTTCTTTGCCCGCTCCACTTATTTACTGCTTTATACAAAAGAAAACCTACGGCTCCGATTGCGATGAAAGGTGTAATCCATGCAGTTAGATTGAACCCTTCTTTTGTGGGTTCAGAAAGGACGGTTTCACCGAATAAGTTAACATAAGAGGCAAGTATCTGGTCTTTACTCTTACCTTGTGCAAGCATGGATTTTATTTTTGATCTCATTTTATCAGCTGTAGTACACTGGCAGCTTGTTAAAACCATGTTACATCCGCAAGTACACATTAAACTGCTTTCAACTTCGCTAAATAATATTGTTTGTGAATGAGTTAGTGAAGGCACTAAAAACAAACTCAAGACTATTACCAGGAATAATTTCATTTTCATATTCATATTAAACTCACACCTTAACTTTATTTTTACTTTCTAACTCTTTCGTGTTCACTTTTCCGTCTCCAGGCCTCTGAAGCGGTTTCTTTTTTTTCTTTTTCTTTGAAGGCCACATAGTAAATATAGTAGCTCCAAATAAAATATATCCGCCCCACCAAATCCAGCCGATTAATGGGTTTATCTTCGCTTTTATATTTACTGCGCCTGTATCATCACCGCCGGCTAAAATAAGGTAAAGGTCTTCTTTAAAACTAGATGTTATTGAAACTTCGGTAGATGTTTGTTTCTGTAGGTAGTAATATTCTTTTGAAGGAGTCGCAATTCCTATGTATTTTCCGTCTTTTTCAATTCTCAACGTAGCAATAAATTTTTCGGCGAGCGGAGTCTTGAAGTCGTCCGTTCCTAAAAAGGTTAATTTATAATTTTTAATTGTCAACGTATCGCCTTTTCTCAAGACCTTTTCTTTCTCAACCTTAAAAACGGTAGCTCCCGTTATTCCGATAAAAATCACCATCATTCCTATATGGATCAGATAACCGCCGTATCTTCTTCTGTATTTAAATATCAGATTTTTAAACCCGATAAATAAATTTTCATTATTGTATTTCATCCTTGCCGCTGTGCCTCTATAAAACTCAAGAATAATTGTTGATATAACAAAAATGCTTAAACTAATAGCCATTAAAGAATAGAAGCCTCTGATACCTGCTATAAAAAGTATTATGAACGAAGAAAAGAAAACAATTGCAGGTATTCGAAAGTTTTTAGCGAAATTACTTGCGCTGGTTTTTCTCCAAGAAATTAGCGGGCATATTCCTGTTAGAAGAATTAAAGCGATTCCTATTGGAACAGTAATGGTGTTAAAGAAAGGAGCACCGACCGTAATTTTTGTTCCTCTAACAGCTTCGGATATCATCGGGAATAAAGTTCCCCACAAAATTGCAAAGACAGCACCGATTAATATTAAATTATTAAATAAGAAAGACGCCTCCCTGGACAAAATAGAATCTAAATGGTAACGGCTCTTCAGATCTTTTCTTCGTGTATATACAAAATAGGTTGAAAAGATTATTATCAATCCTAAGAAGCCTAAAAATAAAATTCCTAATTGAGACTGACCAAAAGAATGCACGGAAGCAATGAGACCGCTTCTAGTTATAAACGTGCCGAATATGGTAAGAATAAAAGTAAAAACTATTAAAGATACGTTCCATATTTTTAGCATATCTCTTCTTTCTTGTATCATCACCGAGTGTAAAAAAGCTGTAGCAACCAGCCAGGGCATAAACGATGCATTTTCAACCGGATCCCATCCCCAAAAACCGCCCCAGCCTAATTCAACATAAGCCCATTTTGCTCCAATCAAGTTACCAACACCCAGAGCCAACCAGGCAAATAAAGCCCATCTTCTGGTTGAGATTATCCATTGGGTATCGAGCTTACGAGTAATTAATGCTGCAATGGCAAATGAAAAGGGAATTGCAAAGCCCACGTAACCTAAGTAAAGTGAAGGTGGATGAAATACCATCCCCGGATTTTGAAGAAGGGGATTGAGTCCGCTTCCCTGGGTTACAGTAAAGCCTAATGTTTCAAAGGGGTTTGTTACAAAAACTAATAGTGATACAAAAAAGATCAAAATTCCTGAAAGAGTTGCAACCACATAGGGCATAAGTTCTAAATTCTTATTTTTATTCTGTATAATTACAATTGAAGCAAATAAAGTAAGAAGCCAAGACCACAAGAGCAGGGAACCAGCCTGTCCCGACCACAATGCTGAAAATGCATAAAAGGAAGGAAGACTGTTGCTAACGTGTTCGGCAACATATTTCAAACTGTAATCTTTTGTTATAAGCGCCAAACTTAGAAGCACCATGGCAATTGACAATGCCGTAAATGCACTGAACATTGAACGGCGTCCGCTTTCTAAAAATTGACCAAGCCTGTTTCTAATACCAATAACAGAAACAACACCTGAGTAAATTGCCATAGCCAAAGCTATAGCCAAGCTAATTTGTCCAACAATAATCATTTTCCATCTCCTTTATCCGGTACCGAAGCTTCATATTTAGAAGGACATTTTGCTTGTAGTTGGTTGGCAATGAAAACGTTATCGGCATTAAGTTCACCTCTTACTACAGCTATATTACCTGACCTAAAATTATCGGGGACTGTTCCGTTAAACACAACCGGGATTGAGATGTTAGCTGAATCGGAATCCTGTAAAATAAATTTAAGGGTACTATTTAAATTTGAGGATTTAATTGAACCGGGTTTAACGGTTCCTGTAACCTTTACTACTTTTGAAGATAGAATGTTCTTTTGGGGATTATTAAGATCGCGTACTTTAAGGTATGCAATCATTGAACTGCTTGCACCTAAATAGAAAAGAGTACCCAATGCAATTAAAATTATAGTGAACCCTATAATAAATTTTGGTTTTTTAAAATTCATAATTACTCTCCATGATATTTGAGATGTATTTTGTTTCTTTTTTGATTAAAAATTTGTTCAATTATTTTTTTTGTAGTTTGTTAGAATTTAGAATTATAACCATTCCATAGTCAACAATTATGCCAATAAAATTACTGTTTGTGGATGCTTAAAAAGTTTAATTTACACCATTAATATAAACTCTACTTTCAATAAATTCTTTGATTAAAAAGTTTAATTTTTTAATGATTCTTACCGAATTCTTTCAATCATTTTTTTTTACCGATTAAAAAAATCCATTTTTATTTTTTCAAAATATATTTTGTTATTTGGTAAATTTATGCAAAAAAAATAATCTTTTATCCTTTTTGCAATACTTAGATTAGCTTTAGTAAACTGTTATTCTCTAAATTGATATTTTTTTTTGAAATTTCATATTTGTAACAAGTTGGGCTAATTCATATTATTGTTTTAGAAACAGTTTATTTACGTTTCATTTAAATTTATTGACTGTTTTATATATACCATTTTTAATTAAGAATTCAAATCTTTATATATGTAGAAATTATTGATGTACAATTTAAGCAAATAGAATTTATCATGGTTTAATTAAAATATTTAAAATATTTTTAATTTATTTAAAAATCGTTTACTTGTATACTTCGTTAACTCTCATTTACCCGATTGTTATTGTGGCATACTTATTGGTTTTAATCTATGAAAATAAAGTAATAGAGTTGCAAAATGATTTTATATATAGTTATCGGTATCATGCTTAGCTTCGGGTTATATCTTATCTTTTCAAAAAGAGATCAAAGAGCAAATTTGCAAACTGTTTCTAATCAACACGTTAACAATTATTATTCACATATTGCATAACATTTCGGGTGATAATGATGAAAATGGACATAGCTGCTGCAGTTGATTAGTAAATCTTATTTTCACTCTTGCTTTTTCAGTGACAAAAATTTATTTTACAAAAAGTTTGAGTGCGTGTATATTTTTACGTGTTCAATTTATTCAAATATATATGCAATGCTTTGAGTAGGCTAAAAAATATTTTTAACTATTTATCGCTCTAATAATTCATTAGTTAACAAATAAAAAATATGGAGGCTCGCAAGATGGTACACGATCCGGTATGCGGAATGGAAATAAAGGATACGTCTGAAGAAATAACATCTACATACGAAGGGAAAAAATATTTGTTCTGTACTGATTTATGTAAAATTCAGTTTGAGCAAAATCCTGAAAAGTATATTAAGAAGGAAGATGATAAACATATTACACATCATAGCCAATAATAATATTTTAAGTATGTCTATACCGAAAACAATCGACATCTATTAGGTTAAGTTTAATATAACTATTTTATAAATAATAGCATTATAATAAAATAATTGAAAGAAAAAACTAGATTAAATCATTACATAGGTCAGTCTAAAAAATTATCAATTTTGTTGTTTTTTTATTTATCTATCATCACATTAATTCAAGATGTAAATGCACAAACTCTGAATTTTCCTAAAGATGACGGTAGACATGAGAATGCCGATTTTGAGGCTTGGTCTTTATTTACTCACATAGAAACTAAAGATAGCCTCCAATTTGGTGTAGCCATATTTTTCTTTACCGGAAAATTCATAGGTATTAAAGCAAGCGGAGTTTATGTTGTAGTTGCAGACGGACAGAAAAGGAATTACCAAAAATTTTCAAAAATTCAGTTACCATTATTTAGTAGTACAACACACACTGTTGGTCAGTTAATGGAAAATTATAGTGACAATGTATTAAAACGTGACCCCCAAAATGGTCCGTATGTAGTTGAGATTGATATGGATGATTTTAGTATTTCACTAAAATATGATCCTTTGAAGCAACCCATTGATATTGGTCTATTGACAGTCGGTGATGAAAGTTACAACCGTATTTATGCTATACCCCGTGGAAAGGTTTCAGCAAAAATGTTCTATGCAGGTAAAGAATTTCAGTTAGATGGAATCGGTATATTTCAACATCAATGGGGAGATAAACCTGAGCAGAATGCACTAAGTGATATGTTTGCTATTCATTTAAAAGACACTACCGATATTTTAATTTACCGTAGTGACACTTTTCCTAAAGTTAATACAATGATTGTGTCTAACAGTAATGAAGAAAAACAAGTTCTACATAAATTTACTGCAAAAGCAGATACTATTTTATCAGCAAATCCTTCTGACAATAAATTTAAATTAAACTGGGAATTTGAATCTCCGGACAGCCTATTAAAAATTAAACTTCTACCCAATTTTGAAGGGCAGGAAATAGAAATGTTAGGGTTATCTTATTGGTTAACGCGATGCAGAGTAATATTAGAGAAAAAAAATGGATCAACTACAAAAGGTATCGGTTATGTTTATATTGGATTTGATGATTCTTAATTCTAACTAATTTAAAAGAAGAATAATGAAGGGAAGTGAATTCTAAAAAAAATTGTTCCGATAAATAAGAATTTAAAATTAATTGGTTTGGAGAATTATAAAATGGATTGGTTAGCTGAAAATTGGTTTTGGGTATTAGTACTTGTATTATTTGTAGGTATGCATATGTTCGGGCATGGTGGTATGCACGGAGGTCACGGCAAGCATGATGATAATGAAAAACACGACGAATAATAAAAAAATAAAATAACATTCTTAACAAGTAGGGGATATAGTTAAGAAATATTATAGTAATTCTAAAAGGAGAATAAAAATGTTAAACATAAAAATTGTTACATGGTCTCTCGGACTTTTTACGGCGATTAGTTTCCTTTTTTGCATTCTTTATGGGCTGCTGTCACCGGCAAGTATTCACATGACTAATTTTCTGGAATCCGTACTACCGGGCTTCAAATGGTTAACCTTCTGGAGTTTTTTATTAGGACTTCTTGAAAGTTTTCTTTATGGTGTTTATGCAGGTTTGGTTTTTGTTCCAATTTATAATTTCTTTCACAAGAAGTGGGGTACAAAATAAATTTGATTGTAATATACATTTGTTAGAATGTTTTTCGGATTCTTACTCTCTTTTTAAGCCTATTCGATTCTTCGGGAAAGGGACATAGGTAAGTATCTGAAAAACTACTAATCAGAATATCAATTTGTATTAAATATATAACAAACTCTTTTTATGAAAAACAATAAAAAAATTACAGTTGTTGGTGCGGGACCAGGCGGTTTAACTGCCGCTATAATTCTTGTTAAAAATGGCTATGAGGTTGATCTTTTTGAACAGAACAATGATGTAGGTTTCCGTTTTAATGGAGATTTTCAAGGCTTGGAAAATTGGTCTGATCATGAAGACACATTAGATATTTTAAAAAATTTAGGTATAGAAACCAATTTTTTATGTCAGCCTTATTACGGTAGTGATGGTCTTTTTTATGGACCAAAGCTTAAAAAAGTAGTGGTTAAAACTTCCCGTCCCTTGTTTTATCTTATTGAACGCGGTGCCGGCAATAATTCATTTGATCAAGGATTGAGGCAGCAGGCGGAAAAAGTCGGTGTAAATATTATCTGGAATCACAAGTTAGAATCTATTAAAGAAGGATATGCAATTGTTAGCACAGGTCCCAAAGCTACTGATGCCATAGCTAAAGGGTTCGTCTTTAAAACATCATTAAAAGATTCTTTTATTGCTTTTTTAGACAATAAAATAGCTCCTAAAGCCTATGCATATTTACTGGTAAATAATGGAAGAGCCACTTTTGCTACATGTTTATTTGAAGATTTTAAAAACGAACGGATGATTTTTGATAAAGCATTAGAAACATTAAAATCGGTTATAGATATTGATATAAATGAACCAAAGAAATTCGGTGGTTTTGTTAATTTTTTTAATAAACCCATATTATCAAAGAACAAAAGGTTTTTATATGTTGGCGAAAATGCAGGTTTCCAAGATGCACTATGGGGATTCGGTATTAAATATGCAATGTTATCAGGTTATTATGCAGCACAGAGTATAATTAATGATACTTCTTATAAAGATTTATGCATGACACATCTTGTTCCTAAATTTCAGACATCACTTGCAAACAGATGGTTGTTTGCTCATCTCACTAATTATGGTTATTCCTTTCTTCTATCAAAACTTGAAAGTTTTGATGATGTGATTCCTCCTTTAAGAAAACATTATAATCAATCAATTTCAAAAAAAATGATTTATAGAATTGCTAATAGATGGTATAAAACTAAACTGATTAATAAACAATGTTTAAACGAGCATTGTGATTGTGTTTGGTGTAGGCATGGTACACACGCACATGCTAATTGATCTTAAGTAATACGAAATATTTTATTAACTGTTGCTTCGTTATTTTTAAATTACAAATAATAAATTTATGATCTTAAAACAGTAAGTTTGGTCGATTATTTTTTTTCAAATTTAATTGTGATAAATGGAATTAAGATTATTAAAAAATTATTAAAGAATTTAATTGATTTATTTTTTTAAACTAAATGAATATCTATTTCTTATTCAAAACAAAGACTTAAATGGTTGGCACATATTTTGATTTGGTTAAGCAAATGTAAAATATCTGTTGGAGGTAAAAATGGATTGGTTAATTGGTCTGAGCTTGATATTATTTATATTGTTGATTGCTGTGAAGGAAAAATTTATTACTTTTAATCTTAAAAAACGGGTTTTAGTTCCGATAAAAATAAAGGACACTAATAAAGAAGAATATAAAAAACACGGCAATCAAAGTTGCTGACTTTTATTAAATATAAAATAATAATTTATGGAGATCAGAAATGAAAATCAAAAACACAACCTTAGTATTTACAATCATTGTTTTTCTTTTTACAGGCTTTAATCTTACTTTAGCACAGAATAAAGTTGATAAAGAAAAAGTTACGATAAAGAAACATAACATGATGAAAGACAGTACTACTAAGCATAGCACTAAAATGATGGATAACAAAAAAATGAAGGAAAAGTGTCAAACCATGATGGACAATCCCAAAATGAAGTCTATGATGAAAAAGATGATGAAAAAAATGAAGGGTGGAATGATGGGCAAGATGGATGGTAAAACGATGGGCAAGATGGATGGTAAAATGATGGGCAAGATGGACGGTAAAATGATGGGTAAGATGGACGGTACAATGATGGGTAAAACGAATGGTAAAATGGGCGGCAAAATGATGCCTGATAGTACTAAAAAAATGAATAAGTCAATACATGAATCACATCATCAGAAAGATAAAGACAAAGATTAGTGATAATGCAAAATGACTAATATAACGGTATTGAATTAACAATACTTCCATAATATTGTAGGAGGTCGTTATGACAAAAGATCCTGTATGCGGAATGAATGTAGTATCCCCGTCTCAATTCTTTGTTGAAAAAGACGGTGAAAAATATGAGTTTTGTTCGGATAGCTGTAAAACAAAATTTATCGAAGAACCGGAAAAATATTTAACACAACCAGAAGAAGAACAAACTGCAACATATTCTATTAATAGTAAGGGAAAAGAAAAAATAGATATCCCCATAGTTGGTATTCATTGCAGTTCCTGTATTCCAACGATTGAAAGCGAAATAAAAAAACTACCGGGAATCAATTTTACTTCAGTAAATATTGCAACGGAAAAAGCACATATCGAATTCAATAATTCAGAAGTTAAGGCTGTAGATATTATTTCTGCAATTAAAAAAGCAGGTTATCAGGCAGGACAAGCAACTCTGAAATTAGGAATTGTTGGAATGCATGATGCATCTAGTATATCACAAATAGAAGGTGGATTGCAAAAAACAAGCGGTGTACTTAACGCAAGTGTGGATCTCGTATCTGGAACTGCGATTGTAAAATATATACCAGGTGTAGTGGACCTAAATAAAATAAAAAATGAGATTAGAAAACTCGGTTATGATACATTCGATACATCCGGTGTAAAAACCGACAAATTAAAAGATAGTAAAACAGGCGGTGAAGAAGTTGATGAAAATCAGGTAGCTCGCGAAAAAGAATATAAAACATTAATGCAAAAATTTATATTTGCTGCTGTTTTAGCTCTTCCTGTAGTGTTTTTTAGTTACCCCACAGTCTGGAATTTACCTGCCCAGTTTCAAAGAGGCACAGAAACTTTACAATTAATCTGGATTGCAATGAGCATTCTAAGTTTGCCGGTTATGTTTTGGTCAGGCTCTCAATTCTATACAGGCGCTTGGGCAGCAATAAGAAACAGGTCTGCTAATATGAACACACTTGTTTCAACGGGTATTACGGCAGCCTGGCTATACTCAGCGGTTGCAACGTATTTCCCTAGTGTTTTTCCTTCGGCTGAATTAGCTGACCAATTTTTTGATGTAATTTTTGTTGTAGTTGCTTTGGTTATTTTAGGTATGGCTTTGGAAATAAGGGCAAAAGGGAAAAGTTCTGAAGCAATAAAGAAACTGATGGGTTTACAAGCCAAAACTGCTCTCGTATTACGTGATGGTAAAGAGATTGATATTCCTATTGAAGAAGTTGTTCTTGATGATATTGTTATTGTTAGACCCGGTGAAAAAATACCTGTTGACGGGGTAATTGTAGATGGTTCATCTTCAATTGATGAATCGATGATAACCGGGGAATCAATCCCTGTTGAAAAAGATATAGACGATGAAGTAATTGGAAGTACAATAAACAAAACAGGTTCATTCAAATTTAAAGCTACAAAAGTTGGGAAAGACACTACTTTGTCACAAATAATTCAATTAGTTGAACAGGCTCAAAGTTCTAAAGCACCTATTCAAAAAATTGTTGATAAAATATCGGGCTTCTTTGCCCCTGGTGTAATAATAATAGCCCTTCTTACCTTTGTTGTTTGGTATGTCTTTGGTCCTGCTCCAAGTTTGGTTTATGCTCTAATAACTTTTGTTACGGTATTAGTAATTGCATGTCCTTGTGCATTAGGAATTGCAACACCAATTTCATTAATGGTTGGAGTAGGTAAAGGTGCCGAGAACGGCATTCTTATACGGAGTGGTGATGCCCTTGAAACTGCCCAAAAACTTGATACGATTGTTTTAGACAAAACAGGTACGGTAACTGAAGGAAAGCCGTCATTAACCGACGTAATTACTGCTAATAATTTTACCGAAGATGATGTGCTTTTGCTCAGTGCAAGTGTAGAAAAATCATCTGAACATCCTTTAGCCGAAGCAATTGTTAATGGAGCGAAAGATAAATCTCTTGAATTGAAAGATGCTCATAACTTTAATGCAATTCCTGGTCACGGAGTGGATGCTGAAATAGACGGTCGCAACGTACTATTGGGCAATATTAAAATGATGAAAAAATATAAAATAGATCTTGGGTTACTTGAAGAAAAAAGTACACGGTTAGCCGATGAGGGAAAAACACCAATGTTTGTGGCAATAGATAAGAAAGCCGCCGGTATAATTGCAGTTGCTGATTTAGTAAAAGAAGATTCTGTTGAATCCATTATTCAACTTAAAAAACTCGGTTTGGAAGTAGTAATGATAACAGGTGATAATGTTAGGACAGCTAAAGCGATTGCAAAACAGGTTGGTGTTGACAGGGTAATGGCAGAAATTCTTCCCCAAGATAAAGCACTTAATGTACAGAAACTTCAGAATGAAGGAAAGATTGTAGCAATGGTTGGAGACGGATTAAACGATGCACCGGCATTAGCCCAAGCAGATATTGGACTTGCAATAGGTACGGGAACAGATGTGGCAATTGAAGCTTCGGATATAACCTTAATTAACGGAAGTTTAAAAGGTGTTGTCCTTGCAATCCAACTTTCAAAAGCTACGATGAAAAATATTAAACAAAATTTATTTGGAGCTTTCTTTTATAATGGTCTTGGCATACCGATTGCAGCCGGATTATTTTACCCGTTCTTCGGACTTTTGCTATCACCGTTATTAGCTGGAGCAGCTATGGCATTTAGTTCTGTTACGGTTGTAACTAATGCAAATAGACTAAGAAAATTCAAACCAAAAATTTAAATAAATCTGCAAGCAGCAGATAAATAGGAGATGATAAAATGGCAATCGATCAAATAATAGTAATTATTGTGGGAGTAGGCTTATCAGTTTTAGTAGCTTGGTATTTCTGGTTCTCAGAAAAGAAAGCTGTAAAAATTCAATCATCTGACACCGGTTTACAAGAAGCTGTAATAAAAGTAAAAGGTGGTTACACTCCTGATGTATTAATCTTTGAAGCAGGTAAACCTATAAAATTAAATTTTATAAGAGAAGAAACAGCTGCTTGTTCCGAAGATGTGATTTTCCCTGATTTAGGAAAAAAAGCATCTCTAACAGCTTTTAAAACCGTACCGGTTGAACTTCAAATAGATGAACCGGGTGAATATAATTTTCAATGTGGAATGGGAATGCTCCATGGGAAATTGATTATTGAGTAAAATAATAATTTCAAGAATCCATATTGGAATTGTTAAATGAACAAGGAACTATATTATGAAAATTAATAATATTGATATTGATAAAATATATCAGGCAGAAAAAGAAATTTGCACAAACGTAGATTTGGCATTTAAAATAATTTCTGTAGAAGGATATTGGAACTTTGATGATGATAATGGTCAGTTTATTTCATCATTGGGTTCTAACAATGATTCTCATGATATAGTAAGCGATAATCCAAATTTTTTAGGTGGTTCGGACAAATATCCCGAACCACTAAAATATTTTCTGTTTGGTATCGCCAGTTGTTTTGCCAGCAGTTATGTAATTAGCGCATCAATTAATGATGTAGTATTAAAAAGTTTGTCCGTTAAAATTGTAGGTAAATTTAATTATTCATATTTCTATAGTCTTAGTAACAAACCTAAAATTGAAGAAATTGAACTATTTATTACTGTCAATAGTAATGCGACTAAAACTGAGTTGGTGAGGATAAAAAATTCTGCTATGGAATGTTGTCCTGCACTTTCAGCTATTGATAAATCAGTTATTGTTGATGTGCAAGTATTATTCAAAGATAATCATGCTAAAAATAAATCGAACGTAAAAACAAAAATAAATTAAGTTTTATTTAAACTAAATATATTTATTGGAAAGGCAGGGAGTAAGATGGGGATGAATATTATTTGCTGTACGAAAATACATGTAGATTTAAAGTAATCATAAAAAATAATAGTATTTATATTTTTATTAGAAAAAATGCTTAATAATTTACAATGATGATTAGCACGATTCTTTGCTTTCGTTTTGACCTCTCTTTATTTGAATAAATGTTCAATTGTAATAATATTTTTTTGTTTTGTTGTAGTCAAGATGAAAGTTCTTTTAAGAATCTGTTTTTTTCTTGACAATAATATATACTTTAATTATTTTTTGACTGAACGTTTAGTCATTATGAAATCAAGAAGCAATTATTCTTAATAAAGGATTTGAAGATACAGATTGTTCAAAACGTTCTAAAAGATTGTATAAAAAAAATAACGAGTTTGGAAAAGGATACTACTTTATTATAAAATGTTAAAAAGCCTATAATTGTTGATGGATAAAGTGATTGCGAATGTTATTCTAATCACGAACGTCATCAAGATTAATAGAGGAACTGTCCTTTGGTTCTTCTTTAATTGAAAATTTGGAAAAGAAAGATAGCAGAAAATTAATTTATCAAAATAAATTAAAATTAAGAGGAGCAAAGCTATGAATAGGTTATCAAAAATAATAATAAAATATAGATGGGTAGTAATCGGTTTAATTACGGCTGCAACTATATTTTTTGGTTGGCGTGCTTCAAAAATCGGTTTAAATGCAGATTTCTCTACGTACCTTAACCAAAATAATCCTCTTGTAGAACGATACAACCGCATAGGTAAAGTTTTTGGCAGCAATTCTATAGGTGTTGCTTTAATATCTTCTAAGGATATATTTTCTGAAGAAAGTCTGCAAATAATTAAAAAGCTCACAAACGCTTACAGCAATATTGATGGAATAAAATATGTAACAAGCCTTACAAATGTAGTTGATTTTAAAAAGACAGAGTGGGGGCTGGAAGTCGGAAAACTTTTCAATAAAGAAATTATTCCGCAGTCAAAAAAAGAAATAAAAGATCTGAAAAATTATGTGATGAATAAGGATAGGTTTGTCGGTAACCTAATTTCCTCAGACGGAACTATTTCCGCTATTATTTTAAAGTTTGACAAAAGCAAAGGTAAAAGTGAAATTACAACCTCAATAAAAATTAATGAGACAACCGATAAAATATTAGCTTCAATACCTCGCTCCTCAAATGTTAAAGTTTATTTTGGCGGAATGCCCTTCTTAGTTTTTAACATGACTACTCTTATTACCGACAACTTTACTGTACTTACTCCTTTAATGATTTTGTTTCTTGTGCTGGTGCTCTTCCTTGGTCTTCGCCACTGGGCTGGTGTTGTCTTCCCGATGCTTGTTGTACTAATTAGTATAATATGGACAACAGGCATTATGAATCTTATAGGTTTAAAATTCAATTTACTGACGGGAATTATGCCTGTTATTCTCTTAGCGTTGGGCAGTGCAGATGGAATACATTTATTAAAAAGATATTTTGAAATCAGGCGGAAGGGAACTTCTGCAGTTGATGCCGCAATCGGAACTTATACCGAAATGGGAGTGCCGATTTTACTTACAACCATAACTACAATGGTTGGCTTTTCTTCGCTTGTAATTTCAGATTTTTCCGTGATTAAGGAATTCGGATTATTAACTGCACTCGGAATGTTAATTGCACTTCTAACTACGGCAACTTTACTACCGGCTCTACTTTCTTTCGGTATTAAACCGCCCAAGGTTAAAGAGAAAAAAGCAACCGGAAGCATGATGAACAAGTTCGGATTACTAATATACAACCATCCTCTTGCTATTATACTAAGCGGCGGTTTAATTGTTGTTGTCTCAATATTTGCTATTCCTTTAATTAATAAAGACGTAGATTGGACACTTTGCCTTCAAAAAGGAAGCAACCCTTATCACGCCGAAATGTTATTAAGAGAAAAATTCGGCGGTTCACTTCCGGTTGATTTAGTAGTTGACGGCGATTTAAAAGATCCCGCAGTTCTTCATATGATGAGACTATTTGAACAAAAACTTGAATCAATCCCTCGTTTAAGTAAATCACAATCAATTGCATCAATAATCGCTGAAATGAATAATGTAATGAACGACAGATACTCTATTCCAAATCAACGGCAGGGGATCAGCAATCTTTGGCTTCTTATTGAAGGCAAGAATATGATGGATCAAATAACGGCGAAAAAAAATAAAGAAGCCCTTCTTAGCGCTAAATTGGATACGTGGCATACAGAGTATCTTGTTAAGGCTGTAGATTCAGTTGAAAGTTTTCTTAAAACAATTCCAAAAGAAATTGCAGTAATTGATTTAAGTAAAGTTCCGTATAATATTAAAAGCAAGTTCATTAAATTAAAGAAGAATGAAATCTATAATTCTTTAAACTGGACTCTAAAAAAGTATAGGATTACACCTAATAAAGAGCAGCTTGAAAAAATTGTGAATGAGGCAATTAATTCTTTAGCCGGTGAAAATATAAATGCAAGTATTAAAAATGCTGTGGCTGATTATCTGAAAAGTCCGCAAGCGGAAGTTGAACTCAATATAAATTCTGTTAATCGTTTAAGCTCTTCCATAACAAAACTAATCAATAAAAAATCATATCCGGACTCGGCAAAAATATATGCAGCTATTCTATCTAAAATTAATGTTGATAAAGAAGATGCCGGATTTTTGGCTGCTTCGCTTGAGCAGGTTATTAAGGACACTTATGGCGAAAACCGCATTCAAAATTCAATAGCAAAGATTAACTCAATTGTTCCACAGAACTTAGCTTCAAACATCAATTTTAAGAGAGATATTAAAGGAATACTGTGGGCAGTTAATGAAAATTATCTTTACACCGGTTACAAAAAAGCAGAAAATATATTAGGCAAAAATAATAATTCAATTGTGAGAACAGTAAAGTGGAATTTTTATAAAGCAGGTATGCCGTCTGTTTTAAGTCAAATGGAAGCTGAATTAACACCCACGCAAACAGAAAGTCTGTTAATAACTTTAATATTTGTAGTAATAATTCTTTCATTTTTGTTCAAATCCGGTTTAGTGGGTGGCTTGGCAATAATTCCGATAGTTCTGACAATCTTAATAAACTTTACTGTAATGGGCTTTGGAGATATTGGGCTGGATTCATTTACATCTATGATCGCTTCTATTGCGATCGGACTTGGTATAGACTATGCGATCCATTTTATATCAAGATTTAAAAAAGAATTAAAAGACGAAAGAGATACTCTTAAAGCACTTCAAAACACATTAGGCACAACCGGTATTTCTATCTTGACAAATGCTTTTTCAGTCGGGCTTGGATTTATTGTCCTCCTTGCCGCAGGCGGACAGCATATCAGAAGGTTTGGTGGATTGACTGCATTAACTATGATAGTAAGTGCAATCTTGACCCTAACACTTCTTCCATCCTTATTTGTTTTGATAAAACCAAAATTTTTAAAAGTTTTTTCCAAAGACGAAGAACAAAAAGCACTGTTAAATTCCAATACTGATTTAGGCGTTCAAGAAAATAATAATCCTAATTTTTAAAGGAGAATGAAAATGTTAAATGAAATGTTACAAATAAAAACCTTGTCTACCGACAGGCATAAACCATCGAGGGAATCCCGTTATACAGGGAAAAGAATGTATCAAATATTATTTGTAATTGTGTTCTTAATGTTAACAACAATTGCAAACGCACAAACCGGGAAGGAAATTCTTGTTAAAGTTGATTCGGTAATGAATGCGCCAAAAGATATGACGGCTGTTGAGAAAATGACTCTAACAGATAAAAGTGGTTCGCAAAAAGACCGCGATACAAAAATATATCAGAAGGGCAGTGAATGGCGGTTGGTAAGATTTCTTAAACCGGCGGATGTTAGAGGAGTAAGTTTCTTAAGATTAGCATCTAACCGTCTTTATTTATATTTACCCGCTTTCCGTAAGGTAAGACGCATTTCTTCATCGGTAAAAAACGAAAACTTTATGGGGACGGATTTTTCCTACGAAGATATGTCCCAAAGTTCTTACAGCAATGATTATACTGCAAAATTATTAAAGAAGGAAAATAAGCAATATGTATTGGAACTTAAGCCAAAGCCAAATGCCGATGTAAGTTATGAAAAATTGATTCTATACGTTGATCAATCAAATTATGTTTATCGCAAGATTGAGTATTACAACAACGGTAAAAAAGTTAAAGTCCTTACAGTTGATAACATTGAAAAAATTGGTAAATACTGGTTCGGAAAAAAAATGGAAATGCGTAATCTTAAAAATGATCATAAGACAACATTAACTTTGACCGGTATAAAATTTGATCAGGGTTTGTCTAACAGAGTTTTTACAGAAAGAAATTTGAAACGACCGGAATAGTATAAAAATGGGAAAAATGAAATTCATATTAATCGTATTGTTTGCATTATTATTAAGCCCGTTACACTTTTATAAAATTTATGCTCAAACTAAAATCGGCGGATTTTTGCAGTTAGATAAAAGATTTTATATAAGCAAAAATGCTCTACCGATGGAAGATTTTTATAACAGGTTCCGGTTTGAAACTTCCGTGTCGCCCAATGACAAACTATATCTATTCAGCAGCGTCGATTTTAGGTTTTACGATTTGGCAAGAGCAAAAAAATTAAACGACCTTGAAAACATTAATCAATTGTTTCCAACAAATGTTTCCTTGTGGGAAGCTTATGTTTCTCTTTACGGTTTTTTATTTGATGATCTTGATTTGAAAATTGGAAAGCAAAGAATTAGTTGGGGCACAGCAGACAAATTAAATCAGACTGATAATCTCAACTCAAAAGATTTTTCCGACCTAAATAATTTTGCCGAAAAGATTCCAAGTTGGGCGGTAAAAGCGTCTTATTATCTAAGTGATTATAACCTTACCGTAGTTTGGCTACCGAATTTTGAACCTGTTCTTTTACCGAGAAACGGAACAAGTTTATTCTTAGGTGATGCCCTAACTTCATTTAAGGATAGTTTAATATTGCCGGCAAATAGATTGAGCAACAGTATGTTCGCTTTTAAAATATCAAGTAACTTTGCCGGATGGGATTACTCATTTAGCTATTTTAACGGGTATGATGATATCCCTATTCTCACTTCATTAAATTATAATTCTAATCCGGGCAACAGCAATCCGGGAAAAGCAGAACTGTCCTTCCCGAAAATCCAGGTAATTGGAGCTGACTTTTCTACAGAAATCAGCGGCATAGGATTCTGGGGTGAAGGTGCGTTGACTATTCCGAATAAAATTATTGCCCCTATTTTAGCAAACGGAGTTTATTATCAAAAGGTTGCGCTAGATGATAAGCCCTATTTTAAATTCACATTAGGCAGTGATTACACTTTCCCGGGAGGATATTATTTAAATGCCCAGTGGATGCACGGTTTTTTCACTGAAAGAGGCAACACATTAAACGATTATTTTTTTGTGAGATTAGAGAAAACTTTATTCAATGAGCAACTGAAGATTGCTTTTGGAAGTGCCTTAGAAGTTGACAAATGGGGCAATGTTAGTGAAAATTATGGGTACGGTTTTTTCCCTGAGTTAACTTATCAGGGGATAGATAACCTGGAAATGTCCATAGGAACTTTTTTAGTCGGTGGCAAACCTGCTTCTCTCTTAGGTTCCTGGAAAAATGCAAAGCAGGCTTATCTTCGTGTAAAGGTTAGTTTTTAAAAAACCCAGTTTCTTTGAGAAACTGGGTTTTTCAAATTCTTGTAAAGCGACGAGGTTCGTCGCTGCTTTTGTTTAAGATTGTGTGCTTATTATGTCATATTTTTTTTAGCAGTTACTTGTTTTTTAGGGAGCGAGCAACCTGCTCGCTTTACAAATTATACACAAATACTTTCGCTTCCACAAAATTTTTTTGTCACTTCATTTTTATCTCTTCCGAATATTAAATGGCCGCTTCGCCTCTTTCCCCCGTGCTTATTCTAACGGCATCATCTACCGGGGTGATATATATTTTACCGTCACCCCGTAAACCTGTATGAGCCACTGTCTTAATTGTATTCACAATTTTTTCTACCAAAAAATCTTTACAAAAAATTTCGATTTTTACATGGGGTATAAAATCTACTAAGTCTTCCACAATTCTGTGTGGTTCATCTTTTGTTTTAATACGTCCAAATCCTTTAATATCCAAAACACTGATTCCGGTTAAGTCTTTAATTTTATGAAGCGCTAACGTAACCTCGCTGAGCTTATGTGGTTTTATATACGTAATTATATGTTTCATTTTTATTTCTCTCTTATTCTTAATAAAAAAAGGCAGCAAGCGTTGCTGCCCGTTAATTATTCCTCAATTTCTTTTTCAACATAGATTGCAAACCATTTGTAAAGTGCCGGTAGTACAAGTAAGGTTAAGATTGTTGAAGTGACCAAACCACCGACTACCACAGTAGCAAGCGGACGCTGAACTTCACTGCCGGTTCCGGTTGCTATTAGCAGTGGAATTAAACCTAATGCCGTTGTAACCGCAGTCATTAACACCGGTCTCAATCTTAATTTGGCACCTTTTATTGATGCTTCATCTATACTTAAACCTTCTCTTAATAACTGGTTAAAGTATGTTAATAATACCATTCCGTTTTCAAGTGCAATTCCAAATAATGCTATAAATCCTACGGAAGAAGGAACAGAAAGGTTTTGACCGGTGAGCCAAAGCCCTACAACTCCTCCGACAAGTGCAAGTGGAATGTTCAACAATATCAGCACGGAATTTTTGAGTGAATTAAAACTAAAGAACAACAAAAGAAAAACCAAAAGAAGCGTTACCGGAATTACAATAGCAAATCTTTTATTAGCTTCCTGCTGAAGCCGGAACTGACCACCCCACGTAACAAAGTATCCCGGCGGTAATTTAACCTGCGCATCAATTGCTCGTTGTCCTTCTGCGACGAAAGAACCAATGTCTCTTCCGATAACGTTGCTTTGGATTGTAATAAATCTTTGATTCTGTTCTCTTGTTATTTGTCTCGGACCTACAATCTCTTCGAAAGTGGCAAGCTGGCTTAACGGCACCTTCACACCGGATGGTGTTTCGATAAGTATCTTTTTAATAGCTTCAGGCGTTTCGCGGAAATCCGGCTTGAAGCGGACAAGAATATCAAATCTTCGAATTCCTTCAAATATTTGTCCGGCAACTTCACCACCCACAGCCGTACGGATAACCTTCTGAACATCTTCAAGATTAACTCCGTATCTTGCAATAGAATGCCTGTTAACAACAATTTTCAACTGCGGTTTACCACTTACCTGGTTAACCTGGATATCTGCAGCACCCTTTATTTTGCGTATTACTACAGCTATCTCATCAGCTTTACTTTTTAACTTGTCCAAGTCTTCACCGAAAAGTTTAATTACCAGTTCAGCTCTTACGCCTTCTAACAATTGGTCAACCGTCATCTCAATCGGCTGTGTAAAGTTCGTAAGTATGCCAGGCATTTCACCAAAGTCCTTCCTGATTATCCTTTCGAGGTCTCCCTGGGTTGTTATTCCTTTACGCCATTTGTCTTTTGGTTTTAACAAAATATACATTTCCGCACTGTTGATGGGATCGATATCGGCACCAACTTCACCACGTCCGATTCGTGTTACCACCCCGGTTACTTCCGGAATTTTCATCAAACGTTTTTCAGCTATTGATGTTAAACGGGTACTTTCGGTCAAAGAAATGGAAGGAGCCATTTGTAATCGTAGAACCAATGTACCCTCTTGTAAAGTAGGAGTATATTCGGATCCCAGTTGCGGAAAAATAAGTGCACCTATGACTAACATGCCTACTGCTAAACCAATTGCTACGGCTCTTCTCTTTACAAAATAAGTAACCACCGGTTCGTATAATTTTTGGAGGGTTCTTACGATCCATATATCCTGGTGCTTTGACTTACCTTTCTTACTTGTATTATTCATTAGAAAGGATGAAACGACAGGAGCGATTAAGATTGCAAATACAAGCGATCCTAACATTGCCAGAGTGATTGTATAAGCCAAGGGTTTAAATGTTTTCCCTCCAACACCCTGAAGTGTGAATAATGGAATGAAGACGGTAATGATAATTATGATTGCGAAAATTATGGGTTTCACCACTTCTTTACTTGCGCGCGAAACTACATGAATAAACGGTTCATGCGGTGATTCGCGTTTAACCCTGTCTACATTTTCTACCAGGACAACACTCGCGTCAACCATCATTCCGATGGCAATAGCCAAACCTCCAAACGACATAAGGTTAACCGAAATACCGAAGTACTGCATCCCTATAAATGCAAACATAATAGAAAAGGGGATTGACAGCGCCACAACGATTGATGGTCTTAACGAACCCATAAACAGTATAAGTATTATGATCACCAGAATAATTCCCTGCAGCAGTGCGTCGCTTACAGTTTTGATAGCCGCTTCAACCAAAGCTTTTTGTTCATAGTAAGGAACGATTTTTACTCCGTTGGGCAGAATCTTATTTATTTGAGCAACCTTCTTTTCAACCTTACCTATTACTGTGGATGAGTTAGTCCCGAATAGCTTTATCACCATTCCGGCAACAACTTCTCCTATTCCATTATGAGTTTCAACCCCTCGTCTTATCGCACCGCCTATTTTAATATCGGCTAACTGGCTAAGGTAAACAGGTATCCCGTCCTTCGATTTAATTATTATGTTCTTTAAATCTTCCAATTTTGTTGCTAACCCAATCGACCTCACCAGAAATTCTTCAGCATCTTTTTCAATGTATGATGCTCCAACGTTTAGGTTATTGTCTCTTATTTTATTGACAATATCATTTACCGTTACGTTATATCGTAATAGAGCATTTGGATCGACGATAACGTGAAATTGTTTTTTCCAACCGCCTATGCCCAATACTTCTGTAACACCGGGAACCGTTTGAAGCTGGAATTTGATCAGCCAATCCTGGATTGTTCTTAATTCTTCCAGGCTATACTTGCCTGTATCGTCCTCGAGATAATAGAAAAAAACCAATCCCATTCCGCTTGATATGGGACCCATTTGCGGGTCACCAAATCCCTTCGGTATTTGTTTTCGTGCTTCTTGCAGCCTTTCATTTACAAGCTGCCGTGCAAAGTAAATATCAGTTCCGTCTTCAAAATAAATGTTAACAACCGACAACCCGAAATTAGAAACAGACCTGATTAATCTTAATTTTGGTAAACCGTTCATCGAAACTTCGATGGGAAAACTTATATACTTTTCAACATCTTCCGGTGCTAATCCTTCAGTTGTAGTAAAGACACGAACAAGAGTAGGCGATACATCGGGGAAAGCATCAATTGGTAATTGTTTATAACTAAAGTATCCTACGGCAATAACAAACACGCCTAAAATAATTATCAGCAGGCGGTTTCTGAGAACAAAATCAATAATCTTTTTCATTTTTTCTCCTTCTTTTAGTTCTCTTGTCCGCCGCCTAATGATTCTTTAAGCAGTTCGGCTTTTATTGTGAATGCACCCTCAGAAATATAGTTTTGTCCCTGATGTAACCCGTCTAATATTTCTACTGACTTATTATTTTGGAATCCTACCGATACCGGCTGTGGTCTAAATCCCTTCTTATCTTTTACAAATACAACTGTTTGTCCTTTAAATATTTGGATCGCATTTTTATTTACAACCATCGAAACCGTCTTTCTTGTTGTAGCTACTTTTGCAGTAATAAACATCCCCGGTTTCCAAATGCCTGAAGAATTATTTAGTTTTACTCTAGCCGTAGCAGTCCTGGTTTGTTCGTCTACAATAGGGCTAATATAAAATATATTCGATTTGCTGAACCGACTTCCATCTATAGTTGATATTATGCTAACTTGACCAACTTTGATTTTCAGTAAATCTTTTTGATAAATACTTAAATTCGCCCAAACGGAACTAAGATCGGCTACAGTTACCGAGTGTTTGTCATCTACTATTACTTCACCCGGAGTCAAGTGAATTTTTATAATCGTACCTGCTATCGATGATTTCACTTCATATCGGACCAAACTTTCATTGCTTTCAATTACCGCTATCACTTCGCCTTTCTCTAAGTGATCACCTATGTTTTTCCGTACTTCCCGTACTATTCCTGCAAAGCGGGGAATTATACGTGCAACTTTTGTAGGATCGGGAATTATCTCTCCTGTTAATTCAGAATGTAATTGAATTGTACCGGGACCGACTTCTTTAACCTTTATCCCGAATTCTTTTAATTCTTTATCTGTAAGAGGAACTACTTCTTTGTGTATTCCTACTTGCAATTTATTTTTGGGTTTTGCTTTGTTGCTAATTTTAATTTTTGCCAAATCTGTTGTTGTCATACTTAAAATTATATAGACAGCGATAACTCCGATCGCCAGTCCAATTGAAAAATAAATCCAATTACTTTTGTTCTTCATTTTTTATCCTGTATTAATTTATAGTTTCCAAATTTTGTCCGATTAATCTTTCGAGCCTGGCTAATTGAACATTATAGCCTCCCAGTGTTTTTAAATACTCACTTTGCAATTCGAATAAAGTCCTTTGAGAATCCAGTACATCGAGTATTGTAAATCTTCCTAAAAGATTTCCAGCCCTGATTATTTCAAATGCATTTTGAGCGTTTGGAATTGATTCTTTATTTAATTTCTTCAGTGATACTGATAGAGATAGCAGGGTATTATATGTTGTTGTAAGTTCGGCAACAAACTTATTTTTGTCTGCTTTAAATTCGGATTTCTTTTGAGAGAGTCTTATTACGGCTTCTTGCCTGGCACCCTGGTTTCTATTGAAGATAGGTAAGGGAATAGCAGTACCGATAATAAACGAATTGTTGGAAGTTTGGTTCAACCAGCGCAAACCGGCTGAAATTGTTAGGTCAGGTATTGCTTTTGCATTTTCCAAATCGATTACAGCTTTCTGTTTCTCGAACACTTTTTTATAAATTGCAATTTCAGGTGACTGCAGCAGCTTACTCTTTAGCAATCCGAACTTCGGAAGCTGATCAAGAATAATCAATTTACCGTCTAACTTTTTGAATGTAATCTTATCTGAACCTAACTGTTTAACGAGTTGTTGTATTACAGATTTATAAGCATACTCTGAATTATTCAATTTGATTTCCAATGCACTTACAATAACTTTGGCTCTCGACGATTCAGCAGGCGATACTTTACCAACCTTAATTCTCTTTTCAACGTTTGATAGAAATTCATTTGATATTTTAAGCAGCTCTTTAAGCTGAACAATATTTTTTTGAAGCGTTAGCGCCCCGATAAATGACACCCTGACTTCGGTAATTAAATCGAGCCGTTTCTTTTCGTAATCCCATGCTGCCAGATCAGATTGGAGAGCAGCAACTTTTCTTCGCTTATCTAATTTTCCGGCAAGCATTATATCCTGA